>Ga0197143_1000176_pt1 | contig 74567 bp, 72 predicted proteins | sample GBS70_MetaG_FD_148603 | JGI IMG/M metagenome (GOLD analysis project Ga0197143, IMG submission 148603) | Sediment microbial communities from Great Boiling Springs, Gerlach, Nevada, United States - GBS 70_MetaG | ecosystem: Environmental > Aquatic > Thermal springs > Hot (42-90C) > Sediment...
AGAAACGCCTTCAAATGGTAAGAATGATGGGGAGACAAATTTAAATTTCAAAAAAACTCCCAAAAAATCTCTCTGTAAAGGTAATTATTCAACAAAGCAAGTAAAAACTGCTTGCTTTTTGAAAAACCTCTGGTTTAATTTTAAGGGGTTTTGTTTGGAATTTATTTCTGATGTTTCTTTTCTGGATCTTTTCTCCCATTCATCCGTTCCTTCTCATCTTTCAATTTGAGAACCCCCAATGTAAAATTAATTATTCAAACAAACCAAGGAAAAGCGGGATGAAGGGGAAAATGTTGGAGAGACCTCAGAAAACCCCTTTTAAGATTTTTTCAATCTTTTCCACAGGAACTGCTCCTTCCCTTATCACCACCTTTTCATCCGGGTCATAAATTGTTGATGGGAGTCTATCAGAAGGAAGTTCTCCGCCATCAATTATCATGTCAACCCCTTCCATTATTTCCTTTTCTATTTCATCGATCCGGGAAGGAGGAGGATAACCGCTTCTGTTTGCGCTTGTGGCAACGAGAGGAATTTTTAAAATCTTCAAAATAAGGAGGGAAATCTTATTGTCAGGAATCCTTACTGCGGATTTTCCCTTTTGGGCTACGAGAGGACTTGTAAACCCTGTCCTTAAGAGGAGAGAAAGCGGACCGGGCCAGAAGAAGTGGGCAAGAAGATAACCTGGTGGAGAAACCTCAAAATACCTTTCCACCACATTCATGCTTCCTGCAATAAGAGGAAAGGGCTTTCTGCCCTCTTCCTTCCTGAACTTTATTTTTTCAATTCTCAAGAGGGAACTTTCTATAAAAGGGGAACAGCATAACCCATAAAGGGTATCGGTGGGAAGGACGACTACTCCACCTTTCTGGATGACTTCAACTGCCCTTGTTATATCTTTTGGTGAGATTTTCATTTTCTTTCCTCACTTCTTCCTCAAGCCTTTTTCTTCTTTCAACGAGCATTCTTTTTAACCTTTCATCAGAAACTGCAAGGATTGAAACTGCAAGAAGTCCCGCATTGAAAGCACCCGTCTTTCCTATCCCCACTGTTCCAACAGGAATATGTTTTGGCATCTGCACTATAGAAAGAAGGGCATCAAGACCACTCAATTCTTCGGAGTAGGCGGGAACTCCAATAACAGGAAGGACTGTTTTTGATGCCACAACACCCGGGAGGTGAGCAGCCTTTCCAGCAATTGCTATGAACACCTTTGTTCCCTTCTTTTCTGATTCTTTTATAATTTTCTCAAGATGATTGGGAGAACGATGAGCAGAAGCTAAAAACACATCTCGCTCAATACCGAATTCGTCAATGGCTTTCAAACACTCCTTGAGAAGCTCCTCATCAGAAGGAGAGCCGATTATTATGGTTATGTCGCTCATTCAAAACTTCCTTCAATGTATTCAATAACTTTTGATTCTTCAAGGTTAACCCAGATGAAATCAAACCTTGTGGGCAAATTCCTTGCCCATTTATGTCTGGAAAGAAAGTCAAGAGCAGTGGTTTTTATCTTAGCCCTTTTCCGTCTGTCCAGTTTGAGGGGAGCGCTCGCTGGAGTGGTTTCGGACTTTACTTCTATGAAACATATCTCACCAGAAGGGGCTCTCGTGATAATATCCACTTCCCCCAACCTGGTCGTGTAATTTCTCTCAATTATTTTATGACCTCTTCTCTTGAGAAACTCCACTGCTATCTCTTCGCCTCTGTTTCCGCTCCTTTTCATTTAAAAAGCCTGAAGCCACTTCTATGGTAGGGGCTGGGACCCAGTAAGGAAAGAATTTTCCTGTGCTCCTTTGTTGGATACCCTTTATGCTTTGCAAAAAGATATCCGGGACATATCCTGTCAAGTCTCTCCATATATCTGTCCCTTTCCACCTTTGCAACAATGGATGCTGAAGCGATGCTCATGCTCTTTTTATCACCTTTTACAACTGACATTTCAAAAACTCCAATTTCCAGGTGTAGATTTCCATCAATTATTACCGCATCCGGTTCAACAGGAAGGGCAAGGATAGCCCTTTTCATGGCAAGTTTCGTGGCACCGAGGATGTTAAGAACCCTTATCTCTTCCTCGTCTGCTATCCCAACTGACCAGAGAGAATTTTTTTTAATAAACTCGTAAGCCTTCTCCCTTTCAGTGGGTTTCAACTTTTTACAATCATCAATTCCCCTGCACCGGATCGGTTCCTCAAATATCACAGCGGCTGCAAAAACAGGACCTGCTATAGGTCCCCTCCCTGCTTCGTCAACTCCTGCAACATACCTGAATCCCTTTCTCCAGAGGTTTTTTTCAATTCTCCAGCCAGGCATTTAAATCCTCACCGTATTATCAGCAATCTTGGCGATCTCGCCGAACCTTGAAAAAACTATTCCTTGCCCTATCCTCCCTGCAATTTCCTTTACCTTCCTGTAAAACTTTTCCTTTTTTGAATCATCCATGGTAATAAAAATATCGTCAAGAACAAATGGGATGTTTCTCAACTCCGATTGATAGTCAATAAAGGAAAGAAGAAGTACTATAAACCCCATATCTATAAGGGAACTGGAAAGGAAATCAAATGGGAAAAACTCTCCTTCAGAATTTCTCATCCCTATTCTTTCGTCTTCAAATGTTATGGTCTCAAACCTCTCATTTGACACTTCTTTCAGAATAGGGACGAGATGGTCATATAAAGAGTGAAGCAAATTTTCCCTGTCCTGTCCTATCGTTTTTGACATCTCATTCAAAAAGTCAATCAAATCTGCACTCCTCAATGGTTCAAAGGAAGGAAACATCGTTTCTTCTGGTTTTTCCTCTTCCTTTTCCAGAGACTCCCGAAGGATTCTCAGTTCCGCCTCTATCTCTTCCTTTGAAGCAGAAGGAGAACCGAGGCTTTGAAGTTCCTTTTTTAACGATTCTACTTCCTTTGTCAATCTTTCTTCTTCAGCAACCAGCTCTTCATCCCCCATTGCCTGAATTTCCTTTTCGAGTTCGGCTTTTACCTCCTCAAGTTCCTTCTTTACCTGGTTAAAATAATTGACCTTTTCTGGAAGGTAATCGGGGCTCATAAGTCCGAGTTTCTTTGTAATTATATCAATTTTTTTCAATTCCAGTTCGATCTGATTTTCCATCTTTTTCAATCTGTACTCTTTTTCACGAAGTTGTTTTACCAGTTCTTCCTTTTTTGCTCTTTTCCCGAATTCTCTGAATAATCCCCACCCAACCATCACGATGGAACCTATAATTACCGGGAGGAACACAAAACGAAGAGGAAGGGAAAGGTTTTCTGCTTTTATCAACGAAAGCACAGGATTCCTGATAAGAAAAAGGAATAAAGAGCTGCCAAATAAAATGGTGCCATATTTTACAAAGGGGTTTATAAAAATGCCATTTCCCCCAAACCTCTCTATCTCTTCCTTCAGTGGTTCAATCTCATGAATAAAGGCTGACCTTATTTTCTCCCTCTCCCTCAACAATTTCTTGTAATTGGCAAGTTTTCCTTCTACATCCTCGGAAAGTTCTTCAAGGGGAGCATTCTCTTTTACTGTTTGAGAAAGCAATTCAACCTGACTTCTCAGGTTCTCCCTCTTTTCCCTTTTTTCCTTTATCTGAAAGAGTTTTTTTTCCAGGTCGCTCAAGAGTTCTTCCTTCTCTTCTATTTTTTTAATGGTATCCAGTTCTGAAGAAAGTTCCTTTATCCTCTTTTCGACCTCCTCCTTCGCAGTCTTTTCCTTTTTCTCCTTTCTCAAAGAGATTTCTTCTTTTGCAATGAAAGCCCTCCTTGCCTCAGAAAAAGACGGAAGGTCAGTGTGGCTCGCTGAAAAGAACCTCCGGTATATATGAAAAGGAAAAAGATGAAAATTATCTTCAAGAAGAGAGGAAAGGGAAAACGGATCCCTTGAAACCTCTTTGAAAGTCTTTGTCTGGGAGTCATACCTGTAAAGCACAAATCCCCCGGTGGACAAATCCCTTATAACCCTGTAAATTGAAGTCTCGTTTTTAAAAGTAACAGAAATCCTTGCTGGCTCACTGCCAGAAATCCTTATTTTCTCGTGAAGTTCTTTCCATCCCTCATTAAAAAGGGATGCAAGCAAACAGTTAAAAAGTGTGGTCTTACCGGACGAATTTTCGCCGATTACCGCGTTCAAGCCCTTTTTAAACTGCAGTTTTAGGGAATGAAAGGGCAGAACACCCTTTATTCCAGCCTCAATTAACTTCACTCTTTTCCTTCAGCAGAGGGAGTCTCCCCCGCCTTTTCTTCTTTTACTGATTCAGTAAGGAGTTCCTTCACCTTTGCTTTCTTTCCAACTTTCTCTCGGAGATAATAAAGTCTCGCCCTTCTAACCTTTCCTCTTTTTAGGACCTCTATCTTTTCAATGAGGGGAGAATGAAGTGGAAATGTCCTTTCAACGCCCACCCCATAAGAAATTTTTCTGACGGTAAAAGTAGCACCTGTCCCGCTCCCTCTTTTCCTTATCACCACTCCTTCAAACGGCTGAACCCTCTCTTTGTCTCCTTCTTTTATCTTGAAATAGACTTTTACTGTGTCACCAGGTCTAAAATCCGGAAGGTCCGTTCTTAAAAATGGTCTTTCAACATCCATTAATTTGTTCATCCTTGCCTCCTTTTTCAATTTTGTTTATTCATTTTAGAATTTATAACCCCCATTGTCAAGCAAGTGTTTAAGAGAACGTATTGCCCCGTTTAAAGTCCTTTCTCAAAAAGGAGGTCTCCGGACACCATCGATTGAGATTTTTTAAAAATTTTGATACAATAATAAAATGAGTAAAAAATTGATATTTCTGTGCTGGGAGGAAGGACTCAAAAAGGAGGTAGAAAGTTTAACGGAATTTCTGTGTCTCAGAACTATTTGCCTTGATGATGTGGAATTGTTCTATAATGAAGTAGAAAAACTTGAAAAATGTATTGCCATAATAGATGTCTTCCTTCCCAAGGAAAACGGATACCTTGTGTGCAAAAAGACAAAAGAAAAGTTTGAAAATTCAAGAGTGTATCTTATGGTATCAAGAGGACTTTCAAAAAATGAACTGATTGAAAGGTGGAAAGCAGATGGAATAATTTATAAACCCCTGGACTGGAAAGAAATTCAGGAGGTACTTCTGAAAGAAGAAATAGATTTCAATCCTCCTCCTCAAGAAGGAAAGACCGATTTTGAAGGCTTCGTCAGAATATTATCTGACTTCCTCTTCAATATGAGAAATGCAGAGATACAGGTAAACGATAAAAAAATCAAGGTGTCTTACGGATGGATAGAAAAGGGAGATTTTGAAAAGATAAAAGCAGAGTTGGAGAACGAAGAAATTTATTGCTACTTTTCCCCGTTAAGGGAACGTCTTTCAGAGGAGTCCCTTGTCCATCTTTCAGAGGTTATAAGGGAGATTGCAAAAACAAAAAAGGGACCTTCACACATTTCTGTTAAAGATACAATTCCAGCCCTTCGCGTGTTAAAAAAAGAAGGACTGTGGTTCCTGACTCCTTATGAGTTCAGGCTGATAAAAGAAATTGAAAAAGGCGAAGTGAAGGTTATTGAGGAAGAGAAGAAAAAACTGGAAGATGCATTATACTTTCTCTCCCTTTCAGGCGTATTATATCCGGAGATAAAAGCGTCAGAAACAATGCTGGAAACCGAAAAGGCATACGAAGAAGTGGAAAAAGAAAAGCCTGAAAAGATGGAAGAAACACCTGAAGAACCTGCACATCCCATGGAAGAGAAACCTGCAATTGAAGACTCAATGGAGGAAGAACCCGTTCCTGCCAAGGAAGAGCCTTTCCTCGAAGAAGGCTGGGAGCTCGCTCCTCCAGAGGAAGGGGAAGAAGAAAGAAAAGTAATAGACGAAAAAAAGGCACCTGTGCTCTTTTCTCCCCCCGAAGAACTTGAAGCACTCAAAAAATATCCTGAAGAGAAATACAAATTAATGAGCTATCACGAAGAGTTAAAGGAAGAAGAACGATTGCTTGAGGAGTTCCTCCCTCCCGTTCGTTTTGAGAGCGAAAAAAAAGTTTCTGATGAGTCTCCTCAGTTAGAAGAAGTCGCCCCAGAGACTCCTGAATCGGTAGAAAGAAGTGAAGAAGAATTTCCGCCGCCAACAGAAGAAACAGGAGAGGAATCCAGTGAGACATATGCAGAGAAATTGGAAGAGGAAAAGGAGAAAACCCAACCCGTCTCCCATTTAAGCAGAGAGATTGAAAAGGTGCAAATCAAAAGGGAAGAAGGGAAGAGAAAGGTCTTTCTGAAAATTTTACCACTTCCTTTCGTAGTTCTCGGTGTCCTTTTTTTCATTTTCTTTAAATTTAAAAGGGAAAATATCTATAAAAGGGCTCTCAAGAAAGCAGAGGAACTTATCACCCTCACAAATAAGGAGGATTTCTTAAAAGGATATGAAAGCATAAAAGAAGAAAGTGTAAAAATTGCCCTTCATGGGATAGGATATGAAGCAGGATGGGTAACTTCCGTTCCCCAGCCTCCTGAATGCAAAGAAGCCCAAGAATTTTGCGAACTTGTCAGAGATTATATAGCCACTCTGAACGGAAATCCGCCTTCTTCCATAAAAGAAGAAATTTCTCAGGATTTGTTTCTAAAGTACCTCTATGGAAGAATTTTGCTTTCACTGGAAAAGGAGAGGGGATTTTTAAAACTTGAAGAAACAAACCTCCCGGTGGCTCACTTCATTCTGATAAAAGAGGCTTGCGAGATGATTCCGTTAAAAAAAATTGAAAACCTGATAGAAAGGTTTCCTGATGAATGGAAGAAAAAGGTTATTGAATGTGCATGGAGCAGAAAAGATTATGATTTCCTTCTGGAAGTCTTTAATGGCATAGAAAAAAGAGATCGGGAAGTCATGAAACTTGCTGCTCTTTCCTACCTCGAAAAGGGCGATGAAAGGGGCATCAAAATCCTTGAAGAAATGGGCTCCTCTGAGGCATACTACCAGATTGCGAATTTCATGGAAAAAATGGGAAAGAGGGAAGAAGCCATCAAATATTACTCAATGGTCAAAGAAGGTGAGTTTCTGGAATCTGCGAAAAAGAGACTACGCACACTCCAGGAAAAGGCAGTGGAGAAACCTTCTCTCCCAAAGAGTGAGGCACAAAAACCGGACTTGAAATCTCTAATTGGGATGGCTATTTCAGAAAGAAAAAGGGCAAATACACAGGAAGCAATGAGACTGCTAAAAGAAGCATTAAAAATAGATCCTGAAAATCCGGACGCCAATTATCACCTCGGAATGATTCTCCTTGAAATGGGAAATTTTGAGCCCGCCAAAAGGCACTTCTCTACATTTTTAAAAAATGCTGCCCCTGCTGATGGGAGGAGGAAGGAGGTTTCTACCCTCCTTCAAACCATCCCATAGGCCAGAACAGGAAATCAAACAAATTTTCATCAACTTCTTTTTTTAATTCGTAATTAATCTATTGGACCCATTCAAATAAAGGATATCCTTTTTCAGAAGGGGATGGGAAAAGGGAAAACCTATAGGTGAAAGGATGTAAAAATAAAAATCAGCTTCTCCTTTGTCTCTTATCCCCTTCGCATACCCCACCTTTAAAAGGAGGGGAATGTTATAACCCAGATAAATCTCAAAATTCCACTCTATCCCGATCGAAAGGTCTTTATACCATTCTTTCTCTTCCTTTAAATTCTCGGGAGATATCTCCTTTGCAATCAATCCGTGAACAAACGGCGAGAAGTAGATGTATCTAAAAGCGAGCGGAATGGTAGAAAAAATTCCCCTGTCAATAAGAAGGGGAAATCTCATCTCGCCTTTCAAAGCACACACATCGGATGCAAAAAAATCCCTTATTCCTCTAATGATTATATCTCCCGATGAACCCGTTGTGAGCAGGAGGTCATGTTCTTTCGTTCCACTGTACTTTCCATAATCGCCTTTTACATGAAATACCATGTTAGAAACTTCACCATACCATTCTCCAGAAACTAAAAATTCTTCTGCAGAATGGTCGCTTCCGAAAGAGGGATGAAATTTTATCGCCTTTCCAAAAACCCTGAACCCCTCTTCTTCACTGAATGAAGCGGGGTAGTATTTTGTGCTGTCAAAATAAACGAAGGCGTTTAAACCACTTAAATTTCCTATTGTCCGTTTATTTGAAAATTCCTCATATTTCTCTTTTGTCCTTTCCCTGTAAAATATGTAACCACCTCCTCCATAAAGGCTCCATCTCATCTTTCTAACCATAGGAGCTGCCACGCTAAAACTTGCGGAGGTCCTCTGAATCCAGAAAACCTTCTTGAAATTTTTATTTGAGTAGACAATAACCCTTTCAGGAAGTTCTGCAATGTGAAAAATGAGAGATGGATAGAAACTTTCTTCAAGAAACAGAAGCGAACCGCCGGGCTTTCCTCTTCTCCACTGGTAGTAAAAATCAAGCATATATATATGCTTAAAAAGAGGGTCAGCGCCCCCGGTTTTTATCTGTGTAAAAAATCCGCTATTGCTTGAATACCACATCCAGGGAAGCCAGAACCTCGGATAAAAATACTTAAAACCGAGGTATTTCTTTTTCTCCACCTCAAGTACCTTCTTTTCTTTGATGAACCCAACCTCTTTTTCATGAACCACCTTCTTCCACGAAGCTGGTTCATATCTCATCATGAAAAGGTCAAACCCATCTTTTGTGTAACCTGTATAAACTATATACTCCCCATCAGGAGAAATGTCCGATTCAAAGGCACCTCCTAAAAGGTTCGTTATCCTGTATTCTTCATAAGTCTGGAGGTTTTTTGCATAAAGATTTGGAATCCCGTTTCTATCAGAAGAAAAAATCACATATACTCCGTCCGGAGAAAATACAGGGAAAAGGTCAACAGCCTTATCGGAGGTAAGAAGCTCTTTCTCTCCAGAGGCTATATCAAAAAGCACTATATCCGTTCTTCCGTCCCCCCTTTGTTCAGAAATGACTATTCTTGAATAACTCCTGTCAAACCTGAAAGAGAGAATAAATCCATCAGTTTTGTAAGGACATTCTCCCTTTTTACCATCTTCAAGAATACAGAGAGCACTTCCTTCAGGGGTCCTTTCAATAAACCACACTCCCCATGGCGTAGCCTCCGGAGAAAAAGCCCTTAATCCCTTCGTGAGCCTCTTTCTCTTTCCATCTCGAATAACGTAGATATCGTTGAGTATCCAGTATCCCTTCTGATACTCTGTATCAGAAAAATAGATATCCTTCTCAAAGACCGAAAGGAGATAATTGTAATTAATTTTAGAGAGCTTTTTGATTTTACCTGTTGAAAGGGAAAGAAGGTTAATAGCGGGATATTCATCCATTCCGTAATGAGTGAAAATCAGTTCGTCCTCTGAATAAAACCTCACCCCTCTCGTAATCCTTCCAAGCCTCGTAATTCTCCTTCCTCCAACAATTCCTTCAAAATAAACGCTCTCTTTTACTGCTTCATACCTCCTTTTCATCTCCCCCTTCCACTCGTCATAGAGTTCCTTCACCGTCTTTCCACAAACTGTTTTCATTGAGTAATCAACGAGAAAAGGAATTATGTTGCTTGAATACTTTATGTTGAATTTCTCCAGACATTCCTCTCCATAAGTTTCCGCAACATAACCCAAGAAGCTTGACCCGTAAAGATATGGCGTCATTCCGAAAGGCCAGTGAACAGGATAGGACAGGGAAAAGTTTTCAAGGTCATCAACCGTATCTGTCAAAAATGCTGTCCTTAAGAACGTCTCGTAATAACTGCTTTTGAACCTTCCAAAACCGCTGAACCTTGTCTCGTTGAATGTTGCATATCCTTCTATAAAAAAATAGGGAAGCAAAAGGTTGGGAAAATACGCCCTTCCGAACACCTTCCTCAAAATTTTTGGAAATCCCCTTGCCCTTTCAAGATGAATTATATGTGAATACTCATGAATGAACAGGGTTTTTATCCAGTCCATATTGTAAATCAGTTCGCTATCCGAAGAAGGAGGGGTCACGAAGAGATAGATTGTCCTCTGGGGAAAAGGGGTGGCAAACCCATTGGATAAATCGGTAAAATAGGTAATCACTACATGGGTTTTTCCTTCGTGCATATCCGGGATAAAACTCCTCATAAGCCCATCCACTTCTTCAAAAAGAACTGCTGATTCCCCGGCAATCTTTTCAAGCCCATTGTGATAGTGAATGTAAAAGTGCTCGGTTTCAATGGTGAACCACTTGAGGTCAGGTGGAACAAGAAGGGCAGACTCACCTGTTATCGGGGGGACGAAAAAAATTAAAATGCTTAAAAATATTTTTTTCATCTTTCAATTCCATCTCTTGCGAGGATTCCTTTCTGGAAGTAGTGCTTCACCTCTTTCATCTCTGTGACAAGGTCTGCCATCTCGATCATTTTTTCGGTAGCATATCTTCCTGTTAAAACCAGTTCTATTCCTTCGGGCTTTTTTCTCATAAGTTCGAGAACCTCCTCCTCTTCCAGAAGCCCGAAATATACCGCAGTAATTATCTCATCCGCAATCACCACATCATATCCATCTTCCATCGCCCTTTTTATCTTCTCCAGACCATTTTTTGCCATCTTTCTGTCTTCTTCAGTCGCTGAATGAATAAATGTGTCCTTTCCAAACTGCTCAATCTTTAACAGGTCGAAAAACCTTTTTGCAGATTCAAGTTCCCCATACTTCTGCCCCTTCATGAACTGTCCAAAGTAAACCTTCATTCCCCATCCCATTGCCCTAAATGCAAGTCCTAGTGCTGCTGTGGTTTTTCCCTTTCCGTTGCCCGTATATATATGGATGTATCCTTTTTTCACAAAATTACAGAAGTTTCACATGAAATTTCATCAGGGATGTGCCAATTTTTATTATGTCTCCGTCCCTGAGTTTCGTCCTGGTTATCAGAATGTTGTTCAGGAAGGTCCCGTTCTTGCTTTCCAGGTCCTTTATGAAAATCTGGTCTCTTGACCATATCTCTATTGCTGCGTGCTTCTTTGAAACATGTGGGTCATCAATAATAAGGTCGCCATCTGCCCTTCCTATTATGAACCTTGACTTGTTTATCTTTACAATCTCTCCCGCCCTTTTTCCGCTTATGAACTCAAGCCATACTTCCATTCTGGGAGGAAGGATATCCCAGTTGATACTGACCGGGGTTTCGCTATCTTCTTGCTGAATAGTTTCTTCGTAGAGATTGTAACCTTCACCACAATTAGGGCACTTTCCTATCATTTCTTCAGGGATAAAAGGCTTCTTACACTTTTTACATCTTATCAAAGGACTCATAGTTTTATACTATCTATTTTTTTCAAAAGTGTCAACAGTTTTTTTGTAGAAACACATAAACATCGTTACGAGGGGGAGGGGGTTGGAGATTTGAGTTAAATGAGGTAAAATTGGATGAAGAAAGGGCATTTTTAGGTATAGAGAGTGCCTTAAGGTCAATGGGGATAATTATATAAAGATGGATTTATCTCTACAATATAAAGAGGGCACACTTTGGAAGATATATGAACGGAAATAGGCCTTACGAAAAATTGAAATCCCTTCTCCCGAACATAAAAGAAAACATAGCCATCTTCCCGCCTTTCATACTTGATAAAATAATTCCGATTTATCAACACATCCCCTTCGCCAAAAAAGATAAAAAAATAAAAATGGAACACTTACAACCCGGTCATGATCTATATGTACAGTACATTTCTATGTTCCTCATCATTCCCTTTTGTTGACAATATCCGAAAAAGTAATATCTCCTCATTTCTTTGGGGAAGAAACCCTCTCCATGATCCTTTTTATTGCTGCTTTTGCTTCTTCAGCGTATTCCTTTTTTTCTTCAAGACCCCTCAAAAAGGGAATTGACTTTGGAGAAGCGATCTCTCCAAGTGCCTTTATAGCATGTTTCTTCAGTTCAGGACTTTCTTCTTTTTTGAAAATGAAAACTTTCTTTTTTCTTCCAATAAAATCAATGAGAACCTCTTCCATGGTCTTTCCATCAGGAAGCTTGAGGTTACCGATAGAGGAAAAAAAGAACAAAATGTTTTTCTTCACCTCTTCCGATTCTTTTTCATCCATGAGCATTGAAATGGCTTTCAACACGATTTCCTTTTTTCTCGGCTTTAAAGCAGCGAGAGCCATCAGAATTTTCCACCTTATTCTTTCGTCTTTATCACTCATCAGAACCTCCGCCTCATCAAGTATCATCTTTTCGTTTGCCTGAAGAAGATAATCAATTGCTTCTTCTCTCACTCTGAAATGGGGATGTTGAAGATATCTTGCAACAAGGTGAAAGGAACCTTTATCGCCCATCTCCCTCAGAAGGTATATGAGGTTTCTTATGTAGAACCACTCTCCCTCTCCCCTTTCAAGGTCCTGAAGGATGTAGGTTATGGCAGAATCTTTGTATTTTAGAATCGTTTCAATAACCTTCCTCCTCACAGCTCTTTTTTCCGCTGTTTTTAAAACCTCAAGGAGATAAGAGATCCCGTGCTCCCCGGCAAGTTCAAAGAGTTTTATTCCCATTTCAATTTCTTTTCCCTCTACGAGAAGACCGGCTACAAGTCCCAGAACCTCATCACTCGAGCAAATTTTGAAAAGCGCTGATTCGGCAAGAGTTTTCTTCCACTCTATACTTTCTTCCTTCTTTATACTCTCAAGGACTTCTATTATTTCCATGGCAAGGGCTTTTCTGTCCTTCTTCAGGAGCTCCTCAAAGAGGCCGACCAGTATGGAAAGCTTCTTCTCATATCTTCTTCTGCTGACCTCAACAAATAATTCCCTCGCAATTTTTCTTGAACTTAAAAACTCTATCATTTCGTTCTGCAGGTGGATGAACTCTCTTACCTCGGGAGGGAGATTTTCGATCTTCAAAAATCCCATCCTGTAAATACTTGCGAGGATTTCAATCTCTCTTTGTTCAGCACTCTTTATAAGCCTCTCTGTGAGAAAGGCAAGTGCTATAAGAAGGTTTGCCTTCATATCTCCTGCTTCCCCGATAGTTTCAATTTCTTTGATCCTTTCTGCTATCCTCTTTGCGAGGGGACCTATCAGATCCTGGGAAAGGTTGTTAACTATTTCTCTTTCAACTTCTTTTTCGTCAGGAAGTTTTACATCTGCCTTTATGAGGTCTGTATGCTCAAGAAATTCAGTTATAACATCAACCCTTCTTAAAGGTCTGACGATCTCCCTGAAAATCTGTTTTTTTATTTCAGCAATCTTTTCCTCTGTGAGGTTCCTGTAAAGGGAAAGAAGTTTCAGGTCTTTCTTCAAACGGGAAAGGGCAATTCTCACCATCCACGAGAGTCTTCTTTCCCTTCCCAGGACATCCTCCTCAAACACGGGAAGGACATTTGAAAGCCCCTTCTCCACGAAAAGCATTGTCACCTTTCTTGAATCCTCTTCTGTATAGACCTGCTGGGGCGCCTCAGCGAGTATGTTCAGAAACCTGTCAAATTCATCGTAATCTATGAACGGCTTTATTGAGAGGCTTATAAGCCTCTTTCTGCTCATAAAGTCCCAGAGCTTAGGCACATAGAGGTTCCCCTTTTCATATCCCATGACCTCAAGAAGAGAAACAGAACCTTCAAAAATTCCATCCACATAGACATCCTTTTGGTTTTCCTCGATCTCCCTTGAAAATGTGAGGATATATCTGTCCTCTATAAGTTTTCCGAGCCTCTCAAAAAGTCCCTCTTTTGCTTTCCGCGAGGAGGGGTGATCCGGAGTATAGTAACTTGTTTTGAGGAGTGCCTTTATGAATTCGGCAGAAAATTCTTCAAGAAGTATCCACTTCTTCCTTTCATCGGATGTCAAATCTTTGAACTTCTTTCTTATTTCCTTCATCTCTTTGATTATACCATCAAGAGGATGTAAATTAAAAAGGATGGAGATAAGAACAGGAAGATGGACCAATTTTTTGATAAAGAACTACATATTAATAATTCTGTTCTTTTTAACGCTAACTTTCTTAAGCTGGGCTGGGATAAAAAACGTTCGGCTTCAAAGCGATTTTTCAGCCATTCTGCCTCAGAACTATGAAAGCGTTAAACTGCTGAAAGAAATCTCAAAGAGGGTGGGGGGGCTTGGAATGCTGAGCATCGGGATTGAGACAGAAGAGATAAATGCAGGGAAGAGATTTGTTGAGGATTTGAGTCTCCTTCTCAAAAGGACTCTATCAGATGAAATGAAATCCCTCGAAAACAGTGCAAAAGATGTAAAGGAGCATTACCAGAAGTACGCCCTTCTTTACCTTTCAAAAGAGGACCTCATAAGGCTCAGAAACGAATTAAAAGAATGGATAGACAGAAAAAAAATGGAACTGTCGCCCTTCTATTTTTCCCTTGAAGAAGAGGAAGAGGAATTCAGGTTTGAGGACCTTAAAGAAAGATATGCAAAGTTTTTATCAAGATATGAGAATTATATAGATGGATACTATACGGGCGAAGGAGGAAAACTCTTCGCAATCTTCATAAAGCCAAAATACACTCCCACGGACATCTCCGATTCAAGAAAATTTATAAAGAAAGTAGAAGAAATCATAAATGATCTGAATCCCCGCTCTTACCATGCTTCAATGAAGGTAGGATTAGCAGGAAATTACAAAATTACGGTTGAGGAATATGATGCGGTAAGAAGAGACATTGCGAAGACATTTCTTCTCTGTGTGACTCTTATCGGCGGGGTGGTATTCCTGTTTTTCAAGAGGTTAAGGGTCCTCCTGCTACTCACAATCACGCTGGTAAGCGGAATCCTGATTTCCTTCGGCATTCTATCGATCTTTATGAAGAATATAGTCGTTATGACAGGTTTTCTCGGGTCAATTATCATGGGAACCGCTATAAACTACGGAATAATTCAACTCGCAAGATATTTTGAAGAAAAACTCGAAGGAAAAAAGGTAATAGAGGCAATTGATATCGCAATCCGCAAAACCTTTCTCCAGACCATAGCAAGCGCCTTCACAACTGTGGGAGGGTTCATTGTCCTCTCATTCGCTGTAACAAGGAGTTTTAAAGAGTTCGGAATCATGGGCAGTCTGGGAATTGTAGTATGCTGGGCATCGATCTATTCCTTCCTTCCTGCTCTTCTTTATCTTTCTGAAAAAATACACCCGATAGAGGTTCTTACCACGGGCTGGAGAAAGCCTCTGTTTTTCATCCCTTCAAAAATCTCTAACAAGATTGCCTATTACTATAAACCGATCCTTTTAGTTTTTCTTCCAGTGACCCTGTATTTCTGGGTGTTATTTATCAAATTTATTCCCGGCTCGCTGGAGTACAACTTTGAAAATTTAAGGAGCAAGATGAGTTTAAGAAGTGGGACAGCCGTGCTGGATGAAAGAATAAGCAGGATACTCAAAAAATCAACAACTCCTGCTGTGATACCCGTGGAAAATATGGAAGAGGGAAGAGAAGTCTGTGAGGTTTTGAAGGAAGATTTCCTAAAGGAAAAAATAGGAGATTGTGTAAACATTTACTCCTTGCTTCCTGATAATCCGGAAGAAAAAATGAAAGTTATAAAGGAAATTCATAACCTGATTAAAAACATTGATGAAAGCTGGCTTGATGAGGAAAAAGCCGAAGAACTCAGAAAGTTCAAAAAATTATTTGAGGATGTGAGACCGTTTACAATAAACGAGCTTCCAGATATACTTTTAAAGCAGTTCTCAGATGCCGAAGGGAATATAGGAACCCTCGTTTATGTAATGCCATATCCTGGAAAGTACCTCTGGAATGCGAAAAATCTTTTTGAATTCACTGACAGTTTAAGGACGATAAAACTTCCAAACGGAAAAATCATAAAGACATCCGGAGAGGCAATCATATTTGCGGACATACTAAAAAGCATACAGAGGGATGCCCCATTCCTTTCAATTGTAGCGTTTGTAGCAATCACTGTGTTTGTCCTTCTCACATTTAGAAGCGTGAAGGACACATTTTACATAATCGCATCCCTCGTCTGTGCGCTCTCGTGGATGTTCGGACTCATCGCCCTTTTTGACTTCAAGTTCAACTTCCTCAACTTTGTCGCCATCCCAACTGCGATGGGAACCGGAGTGGACTACGCAATAAATATATATCAGAGAGCACGAATCGACGGAAGAAAAGGAATGGGTTATGTCCTTCACAGGGCAGGAAGTGCAGTTCTTCTCTGTTCACTCACAACCATAATAGGATATTTCGTCCTCATAACTGCAGATACACAAATTCTTGCTTCTTACGGTGAAATCGCTATTATAGCCGAGTTTTCGTGCCTCTTTTCAGCCATATTCCTTTTAAATGCCTTTTTGAGGGTTTTGAAGAAATTTCCGCCGTAAAAGTGGCTCTTCAAAATCTGTTATTTCCTCTTCAATTTTCTTAAGACTATATCGGCAATACCGAGTATGAATCCCGCAAGGAAAACTATGCAAAAATAAAACCCGAGTGGTAAAGGATAGGATTTAATGCTCCAGAATTTAAGGTTAAATTCAAACTTGAGGGGTTGAGAAAGGGTTTCAAAATTTTCAAGTATGAATATGAGAAGAACAGAAGAAAAAAGGATAAAGATTATTGTTTTTATTACCTTCATTCCTTCCCAAATGCCCGTTTTAATAAACGGTAAGTGGCTTTTATATGCTGGGGTATGACCTTCGTTTCCGACAATACAGGCATGTAATTGGTATCTCCACCCCATCTTGGGACAACATGAATATGAATGTGCTGATCCAGTCCTGCGCCTGCTATCCTTCCAAGATTTATTCCCACATTAAATCCCTCGGGCTTCATCGTGCTTTTTAAAACCTTGATAGATTCCACAAGGGCTTCCATGAGTTCTTTGTTTTCCTCTTCGCTAAGGGTTTCAATATCTCCCTTGTGCGCAATAGGAGCAATCATGAGATGTCCTGTATTGTATGGAAATCTGTTCATAATTATCAAAACCCTGTTAAATTTTTTCAATACCAGATTCTTTGAGGAAGGTTTCTGAGAGGCTGCTTTACAGATAAAACACCCCTCCTCTTTTCCTTTGTATATGTATTCCATGCGCCACGGAGCCCACAGGATTTTCACAGACTACTCCTTTACCTCCACTATTTCTGCCTTTGCCCTCCCTCCTTCAACATATAAATATGCTATGCTCCCTTTTCTGTTGAAAAACCCGGGAAAGGTTGCTCCTGGATTGAGCGTCAATATGTTTCCCACCATTTCCATTTTTGGTATATGTGTGTGCCCGTATATCAAACAGCCTATGTTATCTTTTTCAAAGAGAGTGAGGACCTTTTCGGGAAAACCCAGTGGAGGACCCCATCCGTGGATAACCCCTATTTTCAGATCTTCTACTGTGAACACAAGTTTCTCGGGCAAAGAACTTTTTGTAACGGAATCGTCCATGTTACCATGAATTGCATAAACCTTTTTCTCTTTAAAGAGTTCAAGAATTTCAATAGAGGTGAGATCTCCTGCGTGTACTACTATGTCCACATCTTTCAAATACCTTTCCCATATGTTTTTCAGGGCTTCGTCAATCCTCTTCTTATGGGTATCTGATATGACACCTATTTTTGTCATTTCAGACTCTGAATCTTTTCCTTGATCTCTTTTCCTGCCTTGAAATGGATTGCTGTCCTTTCTGCCACAGGAATTTTATCATCTGCTTTTTTGGGATTCCTGACCAGCCGTGCCTTCCTCTTTCTTGCTGTAAAATTTCCAAAATCTCTTATTTCCACCCTCTCGCCCTTTTTTATAGCACTCGCGATGCTATCAAGAATCATATCCACCATGAGTTCTACATCCCTGGGCGGAATGTGGGGAAATTTTTCTTTCAATTCCCTTATTATGTCGCTCTTGTTCATTCCGGCACCTCCTCAGGGAAGAACCATTTTGTAACTGAATCCTCCCTCCCATTTTAAGTTCAACAGGGATGTATCATCAAAAAGACCGAAGAGCTTTTTCAAGAGCGAAATCCCTCTTTTCGGTGGTTTTACAATTTTTTCCTTTTTAATTCCGGTCATCTTCTTCAACTCCTCTATGGCATCCCCTGCCGTTCCTATAGCATCTATAAGACCATATTTTAGAGCACTCTCTCCTGTAAATACCTTCCCGTTTGCCACCTCATCCAGCACTTCTTCGGATAGCCCCCTCCTTTCCTTTACGACATTTCTGAACTGGGAGTAAAGCTCATCAATAAGTCCCTGGAGATATTTTTCTTCTTCCGGGTCCAGGCTTCTAAAAGGAGAACCCGCATCTTTAAACCTTCCGCTTTTAAACACGACAGGTTTCACCTTAATTGCCTGAAGAACCCCCTCAAGGTTCATGTATTCAAATATTACTCCAATACTTCCAGTAAGAGTACCCGGATTGGCAAAAATCTTGTTTGCAGCGCAGGCTATATAATATCCTCCAGATGCCGATATGTTCCCCATGGAAGCCACCACAGGCTTCTTCTTCGAGAGTTTTAAAACCTCCTGGTAGATCTCCTGAACGGCTCCCACTGAACCTCCCGGAGTTTCTAAACGGAGGAGAACCCCCTTTACAAAATCTGTTTTTTCGAAAAACCTAATATCTGAGAGGTATTCCTTTGAAGAGTATATCGGTCCCCTTATTTCAATTACGCCTATGTTTCCCCATCTCCCTCTTAAAAGGAATGAAAGAAAGAACAATACAAAAACAAAAAAAACGGGCAAAATAATAAACAGGGCTTTCCAAAAACTCCTTTTTCCCTGATTATTCATTTTTCTTGTTGAATATGTCTCCGATGACCTCACCCAGTTTCACGCCCTTCTTGCCCGCTGCATACTTTTCAAGGATTTCCTCCTCTTCCTTTTTCTGAAGAACCCTCGGGCTCAAAATGAGTTTCTTCTTCTCCCTATCAAAAAGGAGAAGTACCCCTGCGATTTTATCTCCTGCTTTATAAACTTCCTTTATGTTCTGGTCTCTTTTCAGAGGAAGTTCCCTTTTTGGGGCAAGCCCCTCTACCCCTTTTTCCACCTCAACGAAAATTCCAAAATCTGTAACAGTTTTTATCACCCCTTCTACTACATCTCCAACTTTTATTTTTTCCGCTAACCTCTCCCAGGGATCCTTTTCCATCTGTTTCATTCCCACCAGTATAGCTTTTCCATCTTCTTTTTTTCCGAGCACACACACCTCTATCTCTTGATCCTTCCTGAACTCCTTTCTCGGATCCTTTCTTTCATACCACGAAATATCTTCCGCCTTCATTTCTGCCTGAACATTTCCATCTACCGTTTGAAGGATTACCGAATTCCTCTTCGTCTTCACCACCCTGACTTTCACAATGGAACCAGGAGGGTACTTCTCCAGAAATTCCTCCACAGGGCTCTTCTGCAAAGCCTTTATACTCAGAGATATCCTTTTTTTCTCAGGATTAAGGTCAAGGATGACCGCTTCTACTACCTCCCCTTCCTTCAGTACCTGTGATGGTTTCTTCACAGAAGGATCCCAGCTTAACTCAGAAACATGAACCATACCCTCCACACCGGGTTCCAGTTCTATGAATGCGCCAAAGGAAGTTAGAGATATAACCTTTCCTCTTATTTTCTCTCCCTTTTTATATTTCTCTCCAACCAGTGTCCATGGATCCGGCGTGAGTTGTTTTATTCCGAGCTTTACCTTCTCCTTTTCCTTATCAACTTCAAGAACTACCGCTTTCACACTCTGCCCCTTTCTTAAAATCTCACCCGGTTTCTCTCGTCCCCATGTAATATCCCGGGCTGAAACAAAGCCTTCGATTCCCCCTAAGTCAATGAAGGCGCCAAAATTTTTAATCCTTTTCACCTCTCCCTTTACCACATCACCTACTTTTACTTTGCTCAGAAATTCTTCCTTCTTCCTCTGTATCTCTTCTTCTAATACCTGTCTTCTTGAAATCAAAATTTTTTTGTTCTTTACGAAATCAATAATATAAGCCTCTATCTGCTTGTTTAAAAGCCTCTTCCTTCCATATACATCATCTTCAATATCTGACTCCTTAAAGGGCATAAATGCCATTACCCCGTATCCCATATCCACATTGTATCCCTTCTTTACGATCTCCTTTACAACCCCTTTTACCTTTTTTCTATGACGATAACAATCTTCCAGGGTTTCCCACAATCTTATCTGTTTTGCGATGGAATAGGAAATCCTGTAAAGCCCTGTCTCTTCTCTTCCTGTAATCATGCCTTCCAGCTTCTCCCCTGTTTTAACTTTTTTCAGTTCAGGATACCGCTGAATCTCTTCCTCCGAAATTACACCTTCACATTTATATCCCAGGTCGAGAATTATTTCTGTATCTGTTTTTCCAATTACTTCTCCTTTGATAAGAGCCCCTATCCTCGGGGGACCCTCCTCAGGAATGTAGCGGTCAATTATTGCTTCTAACTTCTTTCCTTCCATCTTCTTCACCCCTTTCTTTACTGTATTTTTTCAGGAGCTCTATTACTTCGCTCACAACCTCATCCGGAGTTGAGGTCCCCGAAGTTATGAATATAGAACTCTTACCTTCAAGCCATTTTTTATCAATTTCTTCAGCATTTTCAACATGATATGTCATTCTGTTCACCTTTGAGCAAAGTTCAAAAATTCTTTTTGTGTTTGCACTGTTCTTTCCACCTATTACGATAACACATTCGCTTTTCTTTGCAAGTGAAACCGCCTCTTTTTGCCTTTCAACAGTTTCCTTGCAGAGGGTGTTGAATATCCTTACTTCCCTTCCTCTGTCAGCAAGAGCCCTTGAAAACTCCTTAAAGGAATCAAGGGATGAGGTTGTCTGAAAAACTACTGCTATCCTCTCACCGTTAATCTTCTCAGACTCTTCTAAATTTGAAAGGACTACCGAGTTTTCTCCAGCATAACTTTTAACTCCTTTCACCTCCGGATGTTCCTTATCTCCCACTATCACCACCCTGTATCCTTTTTCCTTTAGTTTTTCCGCCAGACTCTGGAGTTTCCTCACAATAGGGCACGTGGCATCTATTATATTTATTCTTTTCTTTATAAGAACTTCCCTTTCCTCCTTAAGACATCCATGAGATGGAATCACTACGCTCCACCCTTCCTCTATTTCCTCCAGATTCCTCACAATTCTCATCCCCCTTTTTTCAAGGTCCTCCACCACCCTCCTGTTGTGAATAAGGGGTCCGAGCATCACGCTCTTCCGGGAGTCCAGATTTTCAATCAGTCTGATCGCCCTCTTCACGCCCGAGCAGAAACCTACCCATCTTCCTGTTATTATCTTCATCAAGGATTGAAATTTTACTCCATAACTTCAAAAAATTCAAATGAGCGCATTTGTCTTATTTGTATTTCATCCGGAATTAAAATGAAGATAATAAACAAAAAGGTAGAGGAAAGAGGTTGAAGACGAAAAAATTTTGAAGAATTCAAAGGTAGAAATGCTTCGTTGAATAATGGACTTTACAGAGAGTTTTTGGGTGTTTTAGAAATTTAAATTTAGCACCCTTCATTCTTACCAATATACCGCCCTCCCAATCGCCCATTTTCTCCTTAACGGTAAGTAAGGGTTTCTCAGGCTAATCGCCAGCAACAGAACATAATGCTTTTTCCTCTGTATGTGATTAAGAATAGAATATAAAAAATCGTGATAAAAACCCTCCAATTTTTGAGAGCCTCCACCTTATCCATAAAACCCACAATGTAAAGTTAATTACTCAACAAAACAAGGTAGAAACTGAAGTGAGCAATCCTATTCTGAAAACCAATTCTCGGAGGCACAGAGAACCTCTCCTTCCAGGTCATAGTCAAATGCTTTTATTATTTTTACTTTTAGAAATTCTCCTGTTTTTAAACCTTTCCCCTGAAGATAGGTAACGCTGTCTATCTCAGGAGCCTGCCCGTAGATTCTCGCTATGTAAACTCCTTTCCTTTCTCTATGTTCCCCGTCAACTATCGCCTCATAAACCCTTCCAACTCTTTTTCTGTTCAATTTCCTGGAAATTTTCCTCTGCAGGTCATAAATCTCAACCGCCCTTTCCTCTATTTCTTCCATTGGTAGCTTTTTCTTCAAATTGAATGCCTCTGTTCCCACCTCATCAGAATAGGGAAAAACACCAATGTAATCAAAAGGATACTCCGTAATAAATTTTTTCAGTTCTTCAAAGTCCTTTTTCCCTTCTCCCGGAAAGCCGACGATAAGCGAGGTCCTCAAAAACACCCCGGGTATTTCTTTTCTCAATTTTTCAACGAGCCTTTTTATGTAATCCGGAGGAGTCCCCCTCTTCATCAGTTTTAAAATCTTATCGGAAATATGCTGGACGGGCAGGTCTATGTATTTCACAATTTTTTCTGAATCCCTTATTTTCCTTATCAATGAATCGTCAAAATATCTGGGATAGCAGTACAGAAGTCTTATCCACTTTATCCCCTCTATCTTTTCAAGAGATGAGAGGAGATTGAGGAGAGAGGGTTTTCCATAGATGTCGACACCATAAAATGTGATATCCTGAGATACAAGGATAATCTCCCTGTAGCCCCTTTCTACGAGGAATTCACACTCCTTCTTGATATCCTCAATTTTTCTGCTTCTATATTTTCCCCTTATGAAAGGAATGGTACAGAAGGAACACCTCTTTGAGCACCCCTCTGAAATTTTTAAATAGGCATAGGGATAAGTGCTTACGGTTCTCTCAAGTCCCGCATAGTCCAATGGCTTTCTGGAAAGAAAAATTTTCCCTTCATTATTACCTTTTAAAATCTCCGCGATCTTCAAAATGTCATTCACACCGACAAAATAATCCACATCAGGATACATGTCCAGAAGCACTTCCTGGAACCTCTGAGGAAGACATCCTGCCACGAGAAGCTTTGAAAATTCTCCTTTCCTTTTCCTTTTCACATACTCCTCAATATAGCCCTTCGCCTCTTCAACTGCTCCCTTTATAAACCCGCATGTATTTATTATGACGAAATCCGCTTTCTCCGGACAGGTTGAGAGAACAAATCCATTTTTTTGTAAAGAGGAAATTATTATCTCCGAATCCACAAGATTTTTGGGACACCCTAAATTTATCAGGTATACCCTTTTGTTCACCTTTTCGGGGTTTCTATTACCTCTACACCCTGCGGAATCTTAAATTCAAACTCCCTGTCATCAATACCTCTGTTCATCTCAATTTCCTTAAATTCTATTTCCGTCTCATTACCAAGATTGTCCACTACGGTTGAAGTCCTCACGAGGAAATCCTTTCTGTCTACACAAATCACAAGTTCCTTGAGATTTTCTATTGAAGTTTTTGGGTCAAGGTTTAAGCAGACCATCCCTTTTTGAGAGGACTTTATGCTTATATTGAAGTCTTCTGTGAGCTTTCCCATACCTGAAAGAAAATTTGAAGGGGTCTGGGTTGAAAAGGCAGTTTTTAAATCCGCTGTCATCACCCTTTTCTCATCTGGCATGTAAAACCATATCCTCTTCCCATCTGAAATTACAAGCTGTCCCGAAATATACTCCCACTTCATCTTATCGGGTTTTTTAAATTTGACAGTTCCTTCATCTTTCTGCATCCTGCCTATCGTTTTATAGGTAACTTTTTGAACAAACCTTGCCTTCAGATCCCTCACCTTTTCGTAAGTGCTTTGAATGCCCTTTGTTACCTCTGAAAGCTCATCCGGTCGCGCCTCAAGGGCAATAAACAAAACTGCTATCAAAACTCCTATCCTCTTCATCTCTTTTCCTCCTTATAAATATATTTTCCCGAATTCGGGTCCTTCACTATTATTCCCTCTTTCTCCATTTCTTCTATGAGTCTTGCGGCTCTGTTAAATCCTATCCTCATTCTCCTTTGAAGTTTTGAAATTGAAATCTCCCTTTCTCTTCTCACAATCTCAACCGCTTCCTCATACCTCTCATCCTGGAAACCTTCTTCACCCTTTTCTGCCTCTTTCTCCTCTTTTTTCAACTCCTGAAGGTTGAGTTCATATGAAACCTCAGCCTGTCTGGAAAGAAATTCTACAACCCTTTTTATCTCTTCGTGAGAGACATAGGCTCCGTGAACCCTCTGTGGCTTTGAACTTCCCGGTCGCATAAAAAGCATATCCCCTGCTCCAAGAAGGTATTCGGCACCCGATATATCGAGGATGGTTCTTGAATCAATTTTCGATACAACCTTAAACGCTATTCGGGCAGGGAAATTTGCCTTTATTATGCCAGTGACCACATCCACAGAGGGTCTCTGGGTCGCAGCAACGAGGTGAATCCCGGAAGCCCTCGCCATCTGCGAAAGCCTGGTTACATATTCCTCAATCTCCTTCGGAGCAGTGATCATTAAATCTGCCATCTCATCTATTACAACGACTACCCTGGAAATTACAGGATATTCATCTGTCTTCTTGCTTGCTAGTTTGTTATACTGCTCTATGTTCCTTGCTCCCAGATAGTTCATCGTCCTGAACCTCGTCTCCATCTCCTCCACAAGCTTCCTTAACACCTTTGGCGCATCTTTTGGATTACTCACAACCTCGCAGTAGAGATGGGGGATGCCATTGTAAAGCGTTAATTCTATCATCTTTGTATCAATCATTATGAACCTGAGCTCATAAGGAGTCTTTTTGAAAAGGAGACTCAGGATTATAGAATGGAGACATACACTTTTTCCGGAACCTGTGGTTCCCGCTATAAGAAGATGGGGCATGGGTTCAAGGTCTGCAATCACTGGCTCCCCTGCTATATCTTTTCCCAGAGCGAGAGGGAGTTTCTGGTCAGTCTTTCTGAATTTTTCAGAGGATATGATTTCCGAAAGATAAACCTTTTCCCTTGTCCTGTTTGCTATTTCTATTCCAATCCTTCCCTTTCCTGGAATGGGACCCACAATTCTGACGCTTTCAGCCTTCATCCCTAAAGCCAGGTCATCAGCAAGGTTCAAAATTTTGCTCACCTTTATCCCTGGATCGGGCTCAAACTCAAACACGGTAATAAGGGGACCCGTTCTTACCTCAACCACCTTTCCTTTTACCCCGAAATCCCTCAATTTTTTCTCAAGTTGAAACACCGCCTCTCTTAGTTCCGATTCCTCGGGATGTGTCCTTGTAGAAGGAGGTGAATCCAAAAGGTCAATGGTGGGCAACTCAAATTTTTCATCGGTCTTCAATAATGGAAGCTGGACAGGAAAAGGGGTTTTGAAAGTCGGGGTTTTTGAAGCGGGAGTTGGTGTTTTTGTGATCACAATGTGAACGGAGGTTTCATCCTTTCTTCTGAGGGTCTCAAGTCTCTCCCTCCTTTTTCTTCTCCTTTCCCTCCACAATTGCATCCTTTCTCTGGCAAAAACAATCGTGTCTATTATCTTTTCTCCCATCCATGTGACCCCATCATAGGGACTTATTCCGAAAAAAAGAAGGAGAAATGTGATGAAAAAGACGAAGGACAAAAAGCCTGTTCCGAATCCCCCGAAATAGGGCTTAAAGACCTCCTCTGAGAGAAATCCTCCGATCCATCCACCACCCCATCGTCCTCCGCCAGAAGAAATAATATAAAAAAATACGCTTCCGAATGTGATGGAGAAGATAACCCACAAGAGTCTCGGTGGAATTTCACTGAAAGAAAGCTCTTTTATCAGTTTTATTCCGGCGAAGATGAAAAAAACAGGAATCAGCCATGCGCACACTCCTGTAGATGAGAAAAAAAGGTCGGATGTATATGCTCCGAACTTTCCTATCCAGTTGTGGATCTCACCTTTGGTTGCTGTATTTATGGAGGGGTCATTCGGTGAATGACTGAGGAAGGATAAAAAAATGAGGAGCCCAAAGGAAATGAAACTGATTCCACCGATTATCCATCCAAGACTTTTTCCTTCTCTCCGTTTTCTCTCCATTTTCGGGTTACGAATAATTTAATGTTACCACAAAACCTAAAAAAAGAGAATATATGGAAAAATATTTAAACCACCCCCTGATTACGAACTTTTCCATCACTTTCAAAAAAAGGAACGAAAAAACACACGAAAGGATGAACCCACCGATATATATTCCTGCTTCGTCCGGTCGAGGAAGTTCTGTCTTTAAACTTTCAAACAGTTGAGCACCTGCAATTACAGGAATAGAAAGAAGGAAGGAAAATTCAAAGGCTGAATTTTCTTCTATGCCTAAATGAAGAGCGGATGTAATGGTGATGCCAGACCTGGAAATGCCAGGAATAACTGCTATACCCTGTGCTATTCCAATGATTCCCGCCCTTAAAAAATTCATTTCCTTTTCTTCGTCTCTCCTTAAAAACAAACTGCCGAGAATTATTCCGTTGATGAGCATCGCCCTGCCCGCCTTTGAAGGAGAACTCACAAGTTTTTCTACATAGTCGTGAAGGGGGTAGGCAATAAAAAAAGTAAAAATTGAACTCACAATTATAAAAGCCAGGAGTTTCAAATTTCTCAGAAGGATGAGTTCTTTTATCCTTTTTCTAAAATAAAAAATTATTGCCAGAAGGCTCCCTGAATGAAGGGTTATTGTAAAAAAAAGAAAAGAAGAAATTTCTGGCTTTAAAAAGGAGCCGAAAATTACAAGGTGTCCTGAACTGCTAATGGGGAGAAATTCCGTAGCAGATTGAATGAATGCAAGTAAAAAGGACTTAAGAATCTCCATCTGAAAGTGCCTTTATTCCGTCTTCAATCTTTCTCCTTACGATGTCCATCAATCTTTCTTTGTTCTCCATCGTAAATGAGGAAGTTTCTACAGGAGGATGGACGAGAATTTTCACGAGTTTCCCTTCTCCCAGCCGGAAGCTCTTCCTTGGAAGAATCTTATGGGTACCATAAATGGAAACCGGAATCACAGGAGCTCCTGCCTTTATTGCAAGCACAAAACCGCCTTTCTTAAAGGGCAAAAGGGATTCTCCATCGCTTCTCGTTCCCTCGGGAAAAACGACCAGTTTCTTTCCTTTTTTCACCTTTTCCGCTGCAAGGTCAATCGTTCTAAAGGCTTTTTCCCTTTTTTCCCTTTCAATTAACAGGTGTCCCTGCAGGAACATAGCCCACCCGAATACGGGAATCCTTGCAAGTTCCTTTTTCGCCAGAAATCTCAACTGATGGGGAAAGGTTGCCATAATGGATGCTACATCCAGATGACTCTGATGATTAGCCATTATTATGAAACTCTTTAAATTTTTGAGATACTCGAGCCCCTTTACCTCAACTTTTACTCCAAGGGTTTTCAATATAAGCCATGCCCAGAACCTGCCTATCAAATAAGAGAGATTACCACCCGGGTAAAGAAAGGTCAAAAGTATTGCCGGGATGCCCAGAATAAGGGTGTAAAGAGAGACGAGAAAAAGATAAAAACCGTCTCTTATTTTTTTCATAATACTATCTTTACTTTTTTTTCCTCCCATTTCAAGGACAAACAATCTCTTCTTTTTCCTTCCCGCCTTTTTAGTGTGAAGGAAGAAGAACCTTTTTAAACAGCAAATAGAGGCTGAGAATCCCTTATTATCCGCGATTCCTTTTTTATCTCATCAAGGATGTCCTTTGAGAACACACACATCCTGTGGATGAAAGCCCCGTCAAGATATCGGAGCTTTCCCTTTATTCTCTTCTTTATCAATTCATCTATTTTTGACGATGGAATTTTCCTTATGTCAGGTCCCTTTGAACCCACACAGAATCCCCACTCGGTGAAGAAGGAGGGAATGTATGTATGGTAGGCGTATGATTTCGGAAATACCAGTGAAAGGGTTTTGAGAATGGAACCAAAGCAAAAGCAGTTTTTCTGCCTCACCATGTTTGACTGGACAACAAAAACGCCGTTTTTTGTAAGTTTTCTGATGACCTCTTTGTAGAATTCTAAAGTGAACAAAAGATAGGAAGGACCTCCCTCAAGAGGGTCTGTGCTATCCATTATTATCACATCAAAGGATGAATCCTTTGAGTTCTCTATAAATTTTCTGCCATCTTCAAAATAGAGTTCAACCCTCGGGTCATCAAAAGAATTCTGGTGCATCTCCGGAAAGAACTTCTGACATATTCGCACCACTTCTTCATCAAGGTCAACCATCACACATCTCTTTACACTTTTGTGCCTTAGAACCTCCCTGATCGTCGCCCCCTCACCTCCGCCTATCACGAGGACAGTTTTTGGGTCCGGATGGGATAACATCGCAGGATGAACAAGGGTTTCATGATAGATATATTCATCCTGCACAGTTGACTGGATTTTTCCATCAAGGATGAGCGATTTTCCAAACCCCTTTAAGTTCAGGATCTGAACCTTCTGATAGGGAGTCTTTCCTCTCCAGAGTTCTGACTCTACTTTTATATAGAGCCCATCGTCGGGAGTAATCTGGTCAAAGAACAACCGGTGTCGCCTCTGCATCTTTCTCACAGGTCTTGTGGGGATACTTCACATCCTGGTGGGAAAGGATTCCTCTTTTCACCTCTATAACCATGGGATTTTTTGACTTCATGGCTTCCACAATGATGGAAACAGCCTTCTCGGGTTTAAGAGAATCTCCACAGGTAAATATATCCACGGCTGCATATCCATATTCCGGCCAGGTATGGATGGAAAGATGAGACTCAGCAATCACCACCACTCCGCTAACTCCCTGCGGAGAGAACTTTCTGAAAGTATAATCCAGGATTGTCGCCCCCGCCTCCTCTGCCGCCTTCATCAGGATTCTTTTTATCTCTTCCACATCATTGAGTGTTTCAGGCTCTGCTTCCCTCAGTTCAAGAAGCAGATGCCTGCCCAATCCATTCATGTTCTCACCTCCTTTCTTTTTTAAATGTAAACGAGTTTTTTTATTATGTCAACAAATTTTTATAATTTTTTCTTCTGAGTGACTCAAAATCTCTGAAACCTCTCCACGGTTTGGTTCAATAAAAATTTTTCACCCATTTTTTTTCCAGAAAACCTCCCACACATGGAGACCTCTGAAAAAGTAGGACTATTTTTTGAGGATTTTTTGGGAGGGATGTTTGATTTTTCTTGACATTTGGTTTTTGTTTTGTCCTTTTCTAATTGTGAAGAAGGAAATTAGAAAATTTAAAAGGATAATTAAGGAAATAAAAGAAAACCTTTTTCCTGCCTGGCGTAGTATATCCTCTTTACATAAAATGTGGTAAGAGGGGTTACAGGCATATATTGAGGGAAGGACTTCATAAACCCGAAAATTATGGCAAATGGACCTTAAATATAGAGATTAAAGAAGGTGAGAAAAGAAAAAAGAGAAGAAAAATGGAGAGGAGAAGGAAATAGGGAAATGGGAGAAAAAATTCCAGAAAAAGAACATCAAAAACAAATCCAAAACAAAACCCCTTAAAATTAAACCAGGGGTTTTTCAGAGAGCACTCTGTTGAATAATTGACTTTACAGAGAGTTTTTTGGTTTTTAGAAATTTAAATTTATCCCCCTTCATTCTTACCAATATACCATCCTACCAATCGCTCATTTTCTCCTTAACGGTAAGAGAGGTTTTTTAGGCTAAACGCCCGCAACAGAACCCAATGCTTTTTTTATTTTTCCTCTGTATGCGAATAAAAAAGGATAAAAATATAGAAAAACTGTCCAATTTGAAAGCCCTATCCCATAAAATCCACAATGTAAGGACAAAGCAAATGATGTTAACTCTATGAAAGATATTTTCCTTAACAAAATTGAAAACTCTACCGAACACAGTGTTCTTTCATTTAAGTTTCTTCCCCAGAACATATCCGTTGCCGCAGAATGCTATAACCTAGTTTATGGAATATGTATTATTATTTTCAAAAAACTCAGGAGGTGTGAATATGGAAAGGCTTTATAATCAGAAGGTGTTGGTCACAGGGGTTGAGGGAGGGAGAGGCACACTGCGGCTGGGCTTACTCCTGATGGGAGGAGATATGGTCATTTTGATTTTTCAAACAATGGTGAAGGATTCAGAAAGTCCTTAAACGAGGTTGTGAAAAGAGAGGGAATTTGGTGAGAGAGAAAAGTAGCGGGGTGAGCCTCGTAGAAATTAAAAAGGGGGATTTCCCACCCTCACCCTCAGAAACATGGCTCCCTGCTTCTATAGTACTTCCGATTAAGCATTGTTGGGCTCCCAGCACCGAATTACCAGTTTTGAGGACTATAGGCTCTCTTGCTAACTAAAAAATATATCAAAAATCCACAGACTATCAAAACCTTAATCGCACTTTTCCACAACTTTTCAGTCTCCCCCACACCCCTCATATTTATCTCTTATTTACTATACTATACTTTAATTTCTCTCCGTTTTTGCAAGTTTCTCTTTTTTTCTTATCAAGAACCTTGTTTAAAAATTTTCGGCGGAAATTTTAATGGGGCAATGCGAAAATTTGCATAAAGGAGAATTTTTTAGATAAAATCCTTAACGAAAATGAAAAATAACCTCCTCAAAATAGGGTGGATAGGAATCCTTTTTCTTTCCTGTCAGAAGGAACCTGTGGTGGCAGTGGTAAATGAACATCCCATCTACCTTAAAGAAGTAGTAGTAAAAATCAAAGAATTGCCCATAAGGAAAATGACTCCCGAAACAATACAAAGGCTTTTTTATGAACAACTTGATGAACTTATAGAAAGAGAGGTCGTGATTACTTCCTTCCCCGAGATTGCCCGGTCTATTCCCGACAAAGAGGTGGAAAAAGAGGTGTTTAAAGAGTATTCAAAAGAAACCGTTCAAAAATTTCTCAAGGATCAGGGATTATCCTATAATGAGTGGCTTTATACGCACAAGCGAGATGTATTAGCCCTTCTCATTTTAGAGAGACTCTTTGAAAAAGAGAATAAAGAAGAAATTGAAGGCGAATCTATAAATGTAAAAAATGAGGAGGTATTGCCGTATGTTGAAATTTTACATATATTAACCACCAGAAAGGAAGACATAGAAGAAGCTCAAGAACTCATAAAGAAGGGCACTCCTTTTGAGGAAGTGGCAAAAGAATTTTCTATAGCACCTGAAGGAAAAGAAGGTGGAAGGCTTGGTCCCTTTTTTCCTGGTGAGTTTCCTCCGGAATTTGATATATGTTTCAAAATGAACAAGGGAGAGGTAAGCGATATACTTCACAGCCCCTATGGCTACCATATTTTCAAGGTAGTAAAAAAGGGCAAAATGAAAAGAAGTGAGAGGATGAAAAATTCGGAAAGAAAAATCAGAGAGATGGAAAGAAAAGAAGAATTTTCCAAACATCTCATCGGGGAACTAATGGAAAAGGCAAATGTAAAGAGGTACAAAATACCTTTTGAGAAGATAAAATGGTAGGGACCCTCTGGCTTCTCGTAGCCCTCTACAGCGAAACACTTGTGGATAGAATTGTAGCTGTGGTGGAAGGAAAAGCAATAACTCTATCGGAAGCGGAAGAGGTCGCCCGGCTATACAACCTTCCTCTCACCGATGCAGTAGAGTGGCTGGTGGATATGGAAATTATGGAAAGCAAGGCAAAAGAACTAGGGATTGAAGTTGAAGAAAAAGAAGTGAATGAGGAAATAAGAAATCTGTTATCTAAAGAGTGGAGCAGTCCTCAGGAATTTGAAAAGGTTTTAAAGGAGGAGGGTTTTAAAGACCTTAATAACTTCAAAAACCATCTCAAAAAGAAGATCTTGAGAGAGAAAGTTTCTGCCTTTCTTTTCCAGAAAGAAGCATGGTGGAACGAAGAAGAACTCAAAAGGTTCTATCTTGCTTATCCCGATAGATGCATGGGTGAGAAAAAAGTTGAAATTTATCACATATTTGTAAGGGGAAGAGGAAACGATTCCTATAGGAGGGCTGAATGGTTATACAGGCTGATAAAGAATAAAAAAAGAGAGGAGAGGCTTTCTGAAGTTATGAAGCTTGCAAAAGCATATTCTGAAGCCCCCTCCTCACTGGAAGGGGGAAGAATAGGCTGGATCGGAAAGGATGAACTGGTAAAGGAAATAGAAGAAGTTGCCTTTTCTCTTCCTCTCAAAGAAGTAAGTCCTCCAGTTGCAGTAAAAAATGGTTTTCATATAATATTTGTGAACGACATTAAAGAAAAGGAAAAGTTGCCTTTTGAGATATGCAAAGAAGAAATTTTGAAAGAGTATATAAATGAAAAAAGGGAGGAGTTGTTAAAACAATGGATCAGAAAACAGAGGAAAAAGTTAGGGGTAGAGGTAAAAGGAGCGGGAATATTGAAAAATTAAAACTCCCATTGATTGGATTGACAATGGGAGACCCAACAGGTGTAGGACCCGAAGTATGTATAAAAAGCGCCTTGAATCCGGAGGTTCAATCCAGAGCCAGAATAATCATCTTTGGAGACAAGGGAGTGATAAACAAAGCACTTAAGATGCTGGGATATGACGGAAGGGTTCAGGAAATATCCAAATTCAAAGGGTTCATACCAGATGACAACACGGTATATGTAAGGGCGATCTCCAATCTCAATACCGAAAGACTGAGACCCGGGAAACCCGATAAGAACTGTGGAAAAGCGATGGTCAACTACATAAGGGAAGCAACAAAAGCGGCTTTGAAAAACGAGATCGATGCGGTTGTAACAGGACCTATCAATAAAGAAATTATAAACGAAGCAGGATTTCATTTCAGCGGGCATACTGAGTTAATGGCTGACCTCACCGGTGCAAAGAACTATGCCATGATGATGGCGGGAGAAAAACTAAAAGTTGTACTGGTCACCACCCATATTCCGTTGAGGGATGTAGCCATTAATATCACTCCGGGAAAGGTCTTCAGAACCATAAAACTTGCCCACTACGCTATGACAGAATACTTCGGGGTGAAAAATCCGAGAATAGGAGTGTGCGGGCTAAATCCCCACTGTGGGGAAGGTGGTCTTTTTGGTGAAGAGGAAAAGGAGCTTATCCTTCCCGCAGTGGTAAACGCAAGAAATGCAGGAATACTTGCGGAAGGCCCCCTTTCATCTGATACCCTCTTTTACTTCGCCCTCAACGGCAAATACGATGTCGTCGTGTGCATGTATCACGATCAGGCTCTTATTCCTTTAAAGATGATCCACTTCACTGACGCTGTGAACCTCACACTTGGGCTTCCAATTATAAGGGCATCTGTAGACCATGGAACTGCCTATGATATTGCATGGAAGGGAATAGCAAATCCCCACAGCATGATACAGGCTATAAAAACTGCTGCTGAGATAGTAAATATAAAGAAATCTTCCAAATCCACAGTAAGTTTTTAATACCGTATGGATAAAATAATAATAAGAGGGGCAAGACAGCATAATCTGAAGAACATTTCTCTGGAAATCCCCAAAGAAAAATTTATCGTTATCACAGGGGTTTCGGGTTCGGGCAAATCATCTCTTGCATTTGATACCTTATATGCGGAGGGGCAGAGAAGGTACGTGGAATCCCTTTCCTCCTATGCCCGGCAGTTCCTTGAACAGATGGAAAGACCCGATGTTGATTCTATCGAAGGACTCTCCCCATCTATCTCCATTGACCAGAAAAGTGTTTCTCACAATCCTCGTTCAACGGTTTCTACTGTAACCGAGATATACGATTATCTGAGGGTTCTCTACGCAAGGGTTGGAAAACCCTATTGTTACAGATGTGGAAGAGAAATAGCGGGACAGACCGTTCAACAGATTGTGGACCACATTCTTTCATTGGGAGAGAGAAGGGCATTCATATATGCTCCGATTGTAAGGGGAAGAAAAGGGGAATTCAAAAAGGAACTGATGGAACTCGCGAAAGAGGGATTTACGAAGATAAGGCTGGACGGAATCATATATTCTTTACCGGTGGAACTTGAAATAGACAAAAACAAAAAGCATACTTTAGAGGTCTTGATAGACAGAGTAAAAATCTCCGAGGAGGCAAGGGGAAGAATAGCAGAAAGCATTGAACTCGCTGTAGAAAAAGCAAAAGGAATAGTGAAGGTGGAAATGGAAGACGGAAAGGAAATGGTTTTTAGCACCCGATTTTCCTGCGTTGAATGTGGAACCAGCTTTCCTGAAATTGAACCGAGGTTTTTCTCCTTCAACAATCCCTACGGTGCCTGCCCCGAATGTGCGGGGATCGGTAAGAAGTGGTTCTTTGATGAAAAACTTCTAATTACCTCTGAAGATTTGCCACTGGTAAAAGCACTCCCTCACTACATAAGAGCAAACGAAAAACACCTCCTTGACATGCTTGAAGCACTATTAAAGAACCATGAAGTTTCTCTAACTCTTCCCTATAAAAGTATTCCTCCGGATATAAAAAGAAAGATTTTTTATGGAACCGAAGAGGAAATTGAGTTTTTTGTAGAAAGAGGGGGAAGAAGGGAGTATTTCAAAAAACCCTTTGAGGGGATAATCAAATACCTTCAAAAGAGGTACGAAGAATGCGAGTACGGATGGGAAACACATGAACTTGAAAAACTGATGACATTCAGAACCTGTCCCCTTTGTGAAGGAGCCCGTTTGAGGAAGGAGAGCCTTTCGGTAAAGATAATGGGTTTGAACATATACGAATTCACAAAGTTTACCACATTAGAAGCATTGAATTTTCTTGATCGCATGTGGGAAAATTTTTCGGAAAAAGAAAAGAAAATCGCAGAAAAAATAGTAAAAGAAATAAAGGACAGGCTGAAGTTTATGGTAAAGGTTGGACTCGATTACCTAACCCTTGACAGACCTTCGTATACCCTTTCAGGGGGAGAGAGCCAGAGAATAAGGCTCGCCACCCAGTTAGGCTCAAGGCTGACCGGTGTACTCTATGTGCTTGATGAACCCAGCATAGGACTTCACCCAAGGGATACGGAAATGCTCCTTGAGACCCTCAAAGAACTGAGGGATCTGGGAAACACAGTAATAGTTGTTGAACATGACGCGGATACAATAAGGAACGCAGATTTTGTAATTGATATGGGTCCGGGTGCAGGGGTGAATGGAGGATGGGTGGTGGCTACCGGAACTCCAGAGGAAATTATGAAAAATAAAAATTCTCTAACAGGGCAGTACCTATCAGGTGCACTGGAAATAGAAGTTCCCTTTTCAAGACGAAAACCCCTTCCTGGAAAATACCTCGTCTTAAAGGGTGCGAAGGGTAATAATTTGAAAAACATCACCGTCAAATTTCCCCTTGGAGTTTTCATATGTGTTACAGGTGTTTCAGGTTCGGGCAAAAGTTCACTGATTACGGACACCCTTTATCCTGCTCTTGCAAGGGAACTTCATAATGCAAAAGAAACACCTCTTCCTTATACCTCGATTGAAGGAATTGAACATATTGATAAGGTTATAGAAATTGACCAGTCTCCTATTGGCAGAACTCCTCGTTCAAATCCCGCCACCTATGTGGGAGTTTTTACTCCCATAAGGGAGCTTTTTGCCCAGCTACCTGAAGCGAAGGCAAGGGGTTATAAACCGGGAAGGTTCAGTTTCAACGTAAAGGGAGGAAGGTGTGAAGCATGTGAGGGAGAAGGGGTTGTAAAGGTTGAAATGCACTTTTTGCCCGATGTATATGTAAAATGCGATGTGTGCGGAGGAAAAAGATTTGACAGGGAAACACTCGAAATAAAGTTCAAAGGATTGAACATCTACGATGTGCTTGAACTTACCGTAGAAGAGGCATTTGAGATATTCAAAAACATTCCCCGAATAAAAAATAAACTTCAGACACTTAAAGACGTGGGACTCGATTACATCAAACTCGGACAGCCTGCTCCTACCCTTTCCGGAGGAGAAGCACAGAGGGTAAAACTGGCAAAAGAACTTTCAAGAAGAGCCACAGGAAGAACGCTTTACATCCTTGATGAACCGACGACAGGACTTCACTTCCATGATGTAAAAAAACTTCTCAACGTGCTCTCCCTTCTTGTTGATCAAGGAAATACTGTGATAGTTATTGAGCACAATCTTGAAGTGATAAAGTGCGCTGATTACATCATAGACCTCGGTCCGGAAGGAGGGGACAGGGGCGGAGAAATAGTCGCAGTAGGAACTCCTGAGGAAGTAGCCCAGAATCCAAAATCCTATACCGGACGCCATCTTTTAAAGGTCCTTGAGGGGAAAACCACGGGAGATTTGTTGAAAAGAGTTTTGTGAAGGAATATATTTTTGAAAAAAGGAGGTAGAGCCGTAGAGTTTAAACATAGAATCAACCACCAGATAAAAGCGAAAATAGTTCGCTTAATTGGAGAGGACGGAAAAAACAAGGGAGACGTTCCATTGAAAGAAGCAATTAAGTATGCAGAAGAAAGGGGACTTGACTTAGTAGAGGTGGCTCCTGATGCCAATCCGCCTGTATGCAAAGTGATGGATTATGGAAAGTTCAAATACGAAATGAAAAAGAAGATGCAATCCGCAAAGAAAAAGCAGGCAACCATAGTTGTGAAGGAGATAAAGATCAGACCGAAAATTGAAGAACACGATTACCAGGTTAAACTAAAACACATCCGGAGGTTTCTTGAAGAAGGTAATAAAGTAAGGGTTATTGTTATGTTCAAGGGAAGGGAACTTATTTTCATGGACAAAGGTCTAAAATTGGTTGAGAGAATTTTAAAAGATGTGGAACCCTTAGGAGCACTGGAAAAAGAACCTGTTAAGGACGAAAAAACAATTGTGGTTATGATATCACCTCAAAAGAAAGGAGGAAAAAGTGTTAAAGACGCACAGAGGAGCGAAAAAGAGGTTCAGAATAACAGCCAAGGGCAAAATCAAGTATAAAAAGGCAGGATTGAGGCACCTGCTCGTGGGCACCTCACGGAAGAAAAAAAGGAAGTTGAGAAAGCCTGCGATAATGGAAGCCGAACTGGGTAAAAGGTTGAAAGATACATATTTGCCATATAGTTAAAGGAGGATAAAATGCCAAGGGTTAAACACGCTCCCAAATCAAGAAAGAGAAAGAAGAAACTCTTTAAGCAGACAAAAGGTTACTGGGGACAGAGGAAGAATGTCTATAAAAGGGCAAAGGAGACGCTCATCAGAGCCCTTCATTTTTCCTACGTTCACAGAAGAAGAAAGAAAAGGGATTTCAGAGCTTTATGGAATATCAGGATAAATTCCGCTGCAAGGGAAGAGGGTCTCTCCTATAGCAAATTTATGGGGCTTCTGAAGAAAAAGAATGTGGAGTTGAACAGAAAGGTCCTTTCAGAAATAGCAATAAACGATCCTGAAGGATTTAAGGAAATTGTAAGATTTGCTACATCATAGGAAAACAGAAACTTTCTTTCTATTAGAGAAAATTTCAGAATTCCATCCCGAGGGTAAGGTAATAACCTAACCATCGCGTCTCTTCATAATTTTTTCCACATGTTACAGTGCAAAGGGGGATTTTATAACTTTTAAGCCCGTATGCCACATCAAAGGAAAGGTCGATGGAATAGTTATAAAATATATCTGAACTGATCTTCAAACCCATCCCCATATCAGGAAGAAATCTGGCAGGATGCATCTTTTTTTCCCCGCTCCTGTATACATAGCCGAGATCCGAGAAAACCCGAAACCCAATGGATGAAAGGTAGAAAGGGAAGATGCTCTTTTTTATTTTTATGGAAGGTGGAACAACTCCGAAACGGAAAACAAAAACGGTCTCTCCGAAAATACTCATCGGTCTATAGCCTGGAAGGTTTATAAAATCCACCGGTTCGTAAATGAGAAGGGGATAAAGAATTCCTCCTGTTGCAAATTCATCGTATGGATTCACATTCCTCAAAGTAATCCCTCCTTCGAGGGAGGCATCTATGCCAGCGACTTCGCCTATCCGAAAATTCTTTTCCACATTTAAATAAAATCGGTCAAACCAGTACTCATCAAAATTCCTTTTTACTTCACAACAATTGGGCAGGTTGAAAAGGTAGAGATTGATTCCGTTTGCAAACCTCCTTACATACTGGACCCTGAATGAGAAATCCTCAGCAATTACTGCCAGACCCCCTCCAAATCCGTATGATTCAAACACCCTTCCGCTTCGCAACTCCAGGGTGATTCTGTCGATGTAATCCCTTGAGAAGTTTCTGTATTGAACAAAAACAAAGGGAATTAAGGGGATTACGGGAAATAACGAAAAAAATTCCAGTTCTGTATATGTCGACCTTCCCTCGGTTATGAAGTTCGCAAGTCGCGATGAGCGAGAATTTGTGTTTCCTCTTATTATAAAAGTTGGATAATAACTTCTGTTTACGTATGCTCCAGAAAGGATCAAGTCGCCATTCGTATTTATCAAAGTTCCAGCCCCTATTATGTGTTTAAGGAGTTTATCTGAATAGTCAAGCCCCAACCCGAACCCAACACCTTCAAGGTAATAAAGTAATGCAGGATAGAGATGAACTGGATTTGAAACGAATCTATACCTTTTGCTCCTCTCCACGAAATCATCCACAATTCTTTCTTTTTTATAATCTTCCTCAATCTCTTTGAACCTTCCCACCTCTTCCATCTTTTCTGTTTTTATCTCATATATGTTGTAGCCATTTTTTGTATAGGATGTGTAAAAGACCTTGCTGCAATCCGAGGAGGGATAGGGATAAAAACCACCCCCTTTCAAGTTTGTCAACTGGTAAATCTTGTTCTCCTTCAGGTTTCCCAGGTATATATTGAATATTCCGTTGTAATCCGCACTGAATACAATCTTTCCGTCACCACACCTCCTCACATCCCTTTCTTCCTCAGGCGTGTCTGTAATTCTCTTCAAATTTTTCGAGTTTATGTCCAGTATCCAGAGGTCCTGTCTGCCCCCCGCGTAAAGGCTTAAAATCATTTCATTTTCATTGATGAAATCCATTCCCGCAATCTGTTCTCCGTCTCGAAAGTCCGTTATCCTTTTCTCCTTTCCCTCTTTCAAAAAGTATATGTTGTGAGTTCCATCTATGTTCTTCACATAGGCAATGAACGATGAATCGGGCGAGTAAACTGGAAGGAACACCCTCTCTACACCTGTTTTCTTCTTTCCAGATTTCAAACTGTAGATTTTCAATTCAGAAACTATGGAATCAAGATGTGTAATTTTGTATCTCGTATAAGCGATCTCCTCACCATCTGGAGAAAAGGATGGGGGAGAAGATATAAAGGAATCTACCTTCTTTTCTTTCTTCCCCTCCGCAAGGATGAGATGGTTCATAAAGAAAGAACTTTCTCCCTTTACATAAAAATACTTATCTTCATGAATCCCTGAAAAGAGGATGAAGAAGGCATTATCCTTTACTTTTTCTCCTTTTACCTCTTCGCCCATCTCCTTCAGTTTCTCCGAATATATTCTCTCCATTTCAGCCTTCCACAGCGAATAGGCTTCTCTTAATGACTCACCCGTTATCTTTTCGTATTCCTTCTCAAAACTGACCACAAAAGATGATTTCCTCTTTATCAGTTCCTTCAGGAGCGTGTCATGTTTTCTGGTGATAAATCTCAAAAAGGAATATCCCTGATTATATACCATCTCCGAAGAAATGCCCTTCTTTTCTTTAAACGAGACCATTTCATCATAGGTGAGAAGTTTGTCTTCATGAACTGCAGTTCTCAAAAGCATATCCCTTGTAGTGTCCCAAGAATCAAACCCGAGTTTTTCGGAGATGAGCTGGGCAAGTCCTTCGGTAAACCACGAAGGTTCCACCTTATCGGGAAAGGGGATAAAGATGAAAATCTCACATCCCCTGTTATGCACTCTATCCTCATAGATTGCTACTCCTCCTGCTGTCAAAAACGGCATGTTTTTCCCGAATATGGATTTCATCCTTCTGGCAAATATATGGGTGAGTTCATGCGCAGTGACATTCCCTGTCCAGGGATGTCTCCCGCGAATGGGAAGATAAAGGTTTGTGGAATAAATGAAGACGAGGTCGTATTCCTCAACCGCAAAACCGTTAGGAATGTCCGAATCATCGGCCACAATTACGCTTACTTTTCTGTCTCCGGAAAACCCGACCTCCTCAATCACACCGGTAAAGATTTTTTCTTCAAGAAGCCTTGCTATTTCTTCGGCAGTTCTCCGGGCTCCCTCCTGATACACCACCTTGAATTCCGCTGATTCATATACAAACCACTTGATGGATGGATTGTTAAGCGAATATGTCCTGAAAGGAATGAGCAGGAAAAGAACAATAGGAAGTCCCTTTTTCATCAGAAACTATACCCGATGGATGCAGAAATTCCGGTTGATGGAAAAAGAGGAAAATTTCTCAAGAAGGGAAAGATCGGAGCAGATGGATAATTCCTTCCGTAAAAAGGGAAATTGAAAGCGATTTCGCCTGTGAATCCGTCTTCTGTCCTCAAGGATAAAAAGGGCTTCAAATAACCATAACTGGATGAATCATAGTACCCCCAGGCTTCTTTTAACTGCTCGTTTTCAAAAACCAGAAGTTTTATCCCATCACCCTGCGTCATCATTAAATTGAGAGCCATCCCTCCCCAGAAAGAGCCTTTAATTTTAAAGGTAAGTCTCAATCTCATGTTTATCTCGTCACCGGGATCAATTCCTTTTCCAATCGCTTCCGGAAAGGGGTAATAAAGAATGTAAGAAGGTTCCCCGTAGGTTCTCAGGATATATCCCAGATGTCCCTCTCCGTAAAGGAATTTGTAAAAAGCCCTTCCAAATATGTAAACTCCCGCATCCCATTGCCCTGTTCCAATGGGAATTTTTCCATTTCCTATCGTTGTTGAGCCGGTGGGAAGTTTGAAATCGAAATATGCTCCTCCTTCAAAATTTTTCATTATCCTGTACGAACCGCCTATTTTCGCATTTATGTCACCTATTCCCCAAGCGTTGATATCGGAGATGGAAGGGTCTATCACCACTTCGTTGCCTACGAGATATATACCTGCCACAATCCCGTAGTCCATTTCCCTTCCTACGAGAGGAAGGAGAAATTCCATTCTTACTCCATAAGCAATATCCAGCCCGAATTGAAGCTCACACCTTTTTTCTATGTATTCAAGCCCTATCTCTCTGAGAACCCTTTTATCATCAAACACCTTATCGGACGCGAAAAAATGGAAGTTAACTCCCGCATAAAATCTTTTCTTTTCAAAGTGCGAAAAAAAATTAAAAGGGGATGTTAAAACCACCAGAAGAAAAACGGTGAAAAAACTCATCTGAAGATATCCCTCACCCTCTCCCACAATGAGGGATTCTTTCTGTATCTCACCCAGAGCACTATATCCTGATCGGCACCGGTATAAAAAATTGAAGATGGAATTTCCCACCTCGCCTCTCTTTTTTCCCAGTAATCTGCATTTGAATCTATAATTTGTGTGGGCGTCCTTATTGTAATTCTGTTTCTGTATGCTTCGAGATTTTTTACCATCATTTCTGTGATCTGCTGCTGGAGTTCCTTCTCATCCTTTTTCCTTCTCGGTTGAACCCTTATTTTTATTGTCGCTTCCACATAATCATCTCCCTCTGTAAGCTTGTAAACACTCCCGGGCTGGGTGAGCGCATCAAACCTGTCAAAACTTAAAACCGTGGTTATATAAACATCCCTTCCCTTCGTCTCAGCAGAAACCTTCTTCAATTTTATATAGGGATTCTTTGAAGCCGCTCTTTCAATGTCCCTGGGGGTCAGAGGATAAACGGATGCGAATTCTCCTTTTTCAATGTTGGTATAAAGCATCTTTGAAACCCTGTAATAAACCTTCATCTCCCCTGAACCATCAAGTTTTATCTTTATTTCTTCCCTTACTTCAATACAGGCGATGAGAAAAATGGTAATAAGGATTGCAAACGATAGCCTTATTTTCTTCATGGAATTTTTTCTATCAGGAATAGTTAAAAAGTTCAAGTCTTTGTCTTCTCGTTCACCAAAAATAGAAAGCATCGCCTCATTTAAGTCTCTTCCCAAATCAATCTCTTGCCTCACTTCAATTTCTATCCGTTTTTGCAAGTTTCTCTTTTTTCTCTTATCAAGAAGGTGATTTGAGGTCTATTTATTATCTTCATCTTCTCCTCTCTTTATCTATTAAAAAATTTTCGGGTAGTAATTTTAATGAGACGATGCGAATAATTTCAAATAAAACTTATTTATGGTAGAATGGGCAAAAATGAAGACCAGCAGGGCTATAAAGGAATACCTTTCATATCTCCGCATTGAAAGGGGAGCCTCGGAAAACACACTTTCTTCCTATACCAATGACCTTCTTCTGTTTGAAAAATTTTTAAACGAGAAATCAACTGGAGAAGTAGAGGAAATCGAAAAGACGCACATAAGGGCTTTTGTGTCGGAACTTCATAAAAGGGGGTATTCTCCATCTTCAATAATGAGGATTTTTTCTGCTATAAGGGGATTTTTCAAATACCTTCTGAGGGAGGAAGTAATAAAAAAAGACCCTCTAAAAGGAATCATTCTCCCGCGCGTAAAGAGGAGCCTGCCAAAGCCTTTGACCCTGGAAGAAGTGGAAAAACTTCTTTCAGCCCCTGATACCTCCACTCCTCTGGGATTGAGAGATTCTGCGATGCTTGAGATGATATATGCGGCAGGATTAAGAGTCAGTGAGCTCCTTTCTTTAAAAACCGAGAACGTAGACCTTACTTACGGATATGTGAGAATAAAAGGGAAAGGAAAAAAAGAAAGGCTGGTTCCCATAGGAGAGTTTGCTATTGAAAGGGTAAAGGAATATTTAGAAAAGGCACGGAGAACACTTCTCGGGAAGAAAGAAAGCGAGTATCTATTTATAAACAGGAGGGGAAGAAAAATGACACGGCAGAGGTTTTGGGGAATTATAAAGGAATATGCAAAAAAATGTGGAATTCCTCTGGAAAAGATAAGCCCCCATGTAATAAGGCACTCTTTCGCCACCCACCTTCTTGAAAGAGGAGCTGACCTCGTCTCGGTGCAGAATCTGCTCGGACATTCTTCCCTTACAACCACCCAGATATATACCCTTGTGAACAAGGAAAGGTTGAGAAAGGTCTATGAGGAATATCACCCAAGAGCAAGGTGAGCATCTGAAGTTCTCTCCTGACGAAACATTATCGTCTGTCCTTCAGAAAATGGAAAAGTATAACGTTGAAATTGGGATTATAAAAGGTTCTCACGAAAGGTTTCTCATAAGGAAGTTCCTCGAAGTGGCTTCAAAAATGAATCTCGCCTCAAATCCTGTGTGGCAGTTCACATTTGGCAGAATAAATTATAAAAAAAGGGAAAAAAGGGATAAAGGGTTTCTGAAGAAAATCTCGGAGTTCTTTCCAGAGTTTAAGAGGGTTTTGCCGTTTCTTTTGAATTCCAAAGAAAGGGTTTTTCTGGTTGGGGGAAGTGTGAGGGACATAATTCTTTCCATTCCCCCAAAAGAGATCGATGTAATGGTTGAAGGGGATGCCATAAAATTTGCAAAAGAAGTGGCGAAAAAAACTGGGGGAAATGTAAAAAGCCTCCACCCATCTTTTGGAACAGCAAGCCTTGAGGTCCATGGGATAAGGATTGACCTTGCGAGAGCAAGAAAGGATTTCTACCCCTCTCCCTGTTCCGACCCTGTAATAAAATGGGCGAAAGCGGAGGAAGACCCTTTGAGAAGAGACTTTACAGTGAACGCGCTCATCTTTGACCTCAAAAATGCTCTCCTCATAGATGTTACAAATGGGCTTGAGGACATAGAAAAAAGAATAATAACTCCAATTACTCCCATCTCTTTTTATGAAGACCCCACGAGGTTTCAGAGGGGAATAAGGCTTGCCGTGAGACTGGGTTTTGAGTTGTCCGAAGATTTTCTAGTGCAGGTAGAAGGAGTGAAAAAAAATCTGTTGATGGAAAAACTCCCGAGAGAAAGGCTTTTTGCAGAAGATAAACTTATTCTTGAAGAGGAAAAGCCATCCCTTATCATCAAAGAATGTATAAAACTCGGAATCTTTAACAGCATTTTTCCGTTCGTTCCTCCACCATCTCAAAAGGCAATGGCTGAAATGGACAGAGCTATTTCCTACAAAGGGGTTGTTGAAAAATTGTGGTATCTCCGCCTCCTCATATGGTTTAAAGAAGTTCCGGTGGAAAAAAGGGAAAAATTTGTGAAAAAATTTGTGTCTGCAAAAACCCTCTCCTCTTCCCTGATATCGCTTGAAAACCTCAGAACAATGCAGTCGCTCTGTCCCGAGGAGGAGATATTTCTTGAAAAGTTTTTATAAAATTCCTGTTTCAGTTCTTTTCATATTCCTCACATCTTTGAGCCTTCCCCCATTCCTCTTTGCTCAAGAGATGGAGATCTTTGGAAGGGAGGTTGAGGTAAAGGGGATATTTTACTCAAGGCTCAACTTTGATTATAAAAAGGACAACTTCATGGAGGATTTTATTGAGTGGCGGAATAAGTTCTTTCTTGAACTCAAAATTCCCTTCAAGATCGGAAACCTCATCTTTTCGGGACGCTCTTTCTACAACCTTCTCTGGAACGAGAAGGAAGAGGACTCTGATTTTTTCTTTGATGTCTATGAGGCTTACATAAAGTTCTCAAAGGGAGAGTTTGACTTTTCCCTGGGAAAGCAGTTTTTGAGCTGGGGAAAGTCCGATGTGAGCGTCTTAAACATAGCCACGCCCTTTGATTACAGGGAGTTCATTTTTATTGAGGAGGAATTTTTCAACAAACCAATCCTCCTTGGAAAAATTTCATGGATAAGGGAAACCTGGACCATTGAAGGGGTGTTCGTGCCCTTTTACGAACCACCGGATTTCAACATCATAAAGGATGACTGGTCGGTATTTATTCCGGAACTCCTCACGGAGACAGGAGATTATGAAAGTATAAAAGCTATAGAAAACCAGATAACTCCTGTCTATTTTGACTACCCTGATAAAGATATAAGGAATGGAGAGGTGGGAATTCATTTCAGTTCATCGGTGAGCATGCTTGACTACTCCTTCATACTTTTTTATGGATGGACGGACATCCCCGCCTTTTACTTCCACGAAGATTTCCTCAAATCTCTTGAGATGACGGAGGGAACTCCGGAAGAAAAACTTGCTTCAATCACGCCTCTGGAAGTAATCACCTATTCCACACCTGATGGGAATGAAAAGACAAAAGACCACTTTATAAGAGCATCTCCTGTCCGATCGCTCACCACAGGTGGATCTTTCTCAACAGCATGGAAGGGGATAGGATTTATGGGAGATATGGGAATCTCCTACCCATCCATTTTTTATGATGAAAACTTCAGGGTTCGTAAAAAGACCCTTCTTTCTATATCAACCAACATGGACCACATATTCCCTTATGACCTCTACGGGAATCTTCTCTTCAGCGGTTTTTTTATACCCGATTACACCGAAAAGCTCTTTATAGTCCGACAGTTCAATCCCATCCTTGGTTTTTACTTAAGGAAGAGCTTCCTTGAAGACAGGCTGACAATGGAAGGAAGATTTGTGCTTGATATAAATTATCTGAGCTGGACGCTGGATATAAGAATGAGTTACTCTCTAAAGGAGGATTTCAAAATAATTGCTGGGACGCACATACTTGACGGAAGGAGGGCAAGCCTTTTCGGATTCTTCAGGGAAAACGATGAAGGATTCGTCGGAATTAAATGGACTTTTTGATTAAGAGGTCCTCTATTCTCCTCTCCTTATGACACACATCTTCGTTTCTGACATATCAAGCATTGCAAATTTTATACCTTCCCTTCCCATTCCTGAAGCCTTTATTCCTCCGTATGGGTAATTGTCGGTTCTGAATGTGGGATAATCGTTTATTATAACTCCTCCGTAATCAAGCTCTTCAAAGGCTGAAAGGGCGAGGTTTATATCTTTTGTAAAAATTGCTGCCTGAAGGCCATATCTCGTGTCATTTGCTTTTTCAATTGCCGAACGGACATCTTTATAGGAAAAGATACATATTACGGGACCAAAAATCTCCTCTGATACCACTTCCTCTGCATGAGAGGGACTTTCAAGAATCAGGGGGTAAAGGAGGTTTCCTGTTCTCTTTCTCTCTGTAAGAACTTTTGCACCATTTTTTACCGCTTTCTCAACCCAGCTTTCAATTCTGTCTGCTGCCTCTCTGTTTATCAGGGGTCCTACTATCACATCCCTTTCAAAAGGATTTCCAACCTTTAAATTCTTTGTTTCATAAACCAGTTCTTCCTTAAACTTTTCATAAATCTTTTCATGAACGTATACCCTCTGAACAGAGATGCATATCTGCCCCGCATACATGAATCCTCCCAGGGCAATCCTCCTTGAAGCCCATTTTATGTCTGCATCCTCATGCACTATGGCAGGAGCATTCCCGCCGAGTTCAAGAAGAACTTTCTTTCTTCCCGCAATCCCTTTAAGATGCCATCCCACTTTTGCACTCCCTGTAAATGAAAGGACCTCAAACTCTTCTCTTTTTACCATCCTTTCTGCCAATTCATTGGTGCAGTAGATAAGGCTGGCAAATCCTTTTGGGAGCCCGCATTCAAATGCTATTTTCAACAGGTTGTAGGCACAAACAGGAGTTTGAGGGGCAGGTTTTACAACAAATGGAGCTCCTATTGCGATGGCGGGTGCTATCTTGTGTGCGAGGAGGTTAAGAGGGAAATTGAAAGGGGTTATCGCGAGAAGAGGACCTTTTGGAACATATCTGAAGAATCCAAAGTAACCCTTCGTCCATTCGTTCACATCAATGGGTATCACCTCTCCCCCGTAATTTAGAACCTCTCCCGCTGCTGTCTCAAATGTTTGAGCACACCTTTCAACCTCCATTTTAGCAAGGGCAATGGGTTTCCCTGCCTCTTTTACAACCCATTCAACAAGTTCATCCGCCCTTTCCCTTATTTTTCTTGAAATCCTGAGGAGAATCTCCTTCCTTTCAAAAGAACTCAATTTTAGTTTTTTGAAAGATTCAACAACTCCAGAACATGCTTCATCAATATCCTTTTCATCGGCAAGAGAATACTCTGCAACTGTCTCCTCTGTATAAGGATTCTTAATTTCTACATAATTCTGTTTTTCCCTTTCCTCACCGTTTACTATTACAGGATACCTTTTCACTTTCATTTCATATTTAACATTTTATGAATCTGGGGAAGAATCCTCAAGTGGAAGGGGAAAAGTTCTCCTTCTATGAATTTTAAACCCTTTTTCACAAGTAACGGAGAGGTAGGCTGGAGATAGACGTTCCATGAAATTCCGCAGCCTTCTACAAGTTTTAAAGCCCTTTTAATTTCTTTCTCCTCTGTGTTTTTTGTATAAACGATTTTTATGTAGCCCTTCGCGCCGAAATTTTTTAATTTCTTTAAAAATGCCTCATGAACCGAGTAGTCGAGCATTTTTCCCGCAAAAGACGGAAGCTTTATGTCAACGGAAAAAATATTTACTGATTTTATGATTTCTTCGCCTATTTCAGGATGTAGCCCGTTTGTTTCAAGAAGCACCTCAAAATTTTTAAGGTCCTTAAGAAAGGCTTCCAGAAATTCCATCTGTTCCAGAGGTTCACCACCCGTAATTGAAATGCTTTTTGGAATCCCTTCTATTTTTGAATTCAAAAGATCCGCAAGTTCAAAAGCATCAACGGGATTTTTAAACTTCCTTTTCTCCGGAGGCAAAAATATTGTAAATGCTTCTTTCCTCCTCCACGCATATTTTGTATCACAGAATTTACACCCCACAGAACATCCGGCAAATCTCAGAAAAAACTGGGGTTTTCCCGCTAACTCTCCCTCTCCCTGAATGGAAACAAAACCTTCGCTTATATATCCTTTCACTTTTCAGAACGAACTTTGTAGAGGTCGTTGAGAGAAGATTCAAATTCGGCTCTCATTCTTTCAAGGGTTTCCACCGCAAAACTTTCTGGTTCTATCCCCAGTTCGGGAAGGGTTATTACAGGCACAGGCGCTCCCTTTCCATCAATGTTGAGTCCTATGTGAATGAGAAAGGAAGAAACAGAAGGAATTGCTACGGAGATGTTAAGTTTTTTCTCATTAAGAAAAAGGTCGTTCCCCTTTCTCAGAAGAATTTTCCCTGTTTTCTTCTCGATCCCTTCTTTTATAGTCACTACAAATAGCCTCTGAAGCAATGTGCATGACCTTTCCGGAAAGGAAAATACCTCGGAAATGAAATGGAGCATCTTCTGGGCTTTTATCGAACTTCCCTTCGTCAGGTCTTCAAGGTCTGCCATATACTCCGGCTTCACCTCACATCCTCCGATGAAAGACACGCACGCATCTCCGGTTATTCCAAAATTTCTATATATCCACCTCTCTTTCAACTGGCTTCCATCATAGAATATTTCTTCTCTGTGAAATAATGTCTTCATTCTTTGAACAGAGTTTTGAATCTATCATATATCCCTGTGTTTTCCATCGCAGTTTTTAACCTCACACAGGACTCACACCTTCCACAATGCCTTTTCCCTCCTTTATAACAAACCCATATTGTGGAAAGGTCAAGTCCCTCTTCAAGAGCGGTCTTTAAAATCTCGTCCTTCTTCATGTCAATGAGGGGAGTCCATAATCTGGGTTTCGTAAAGGTTGAAACCTTCCACAACTCATTCATCCTCTGGACAAATTCCTTTGAATTATCCGGAAACCTCATGCCCTCCTCTTCGTTCAATCCCATGATGACCCATTTTAGATTCATGGCATCACAAAACGCGGCAGCTATGTTGGCAAATATGGCATTTCTGTTCGGAATCCATACAGCCATTGCACTTTCCAGGGACGCTTCTGACAAATCTCTCATTGCCGGAATTTTACCTGAAAGAAGTCCGCTTTTCCCACTTATCTTTTTGAGAAAGGGAAGTTCTATCACTATGTGTTTAATTCCATATTTCCTGCAAATCTTTTTAGAAACTGATATCTCCTTTGCCCCTGAAACCTGTCCGTAATCAAATGTCAGGGCAAAGCTGCAGAGTTCCTTCTTGACTGCAAGATGAAGGGATAGTGTTGAATCAAGACCACCTGAAAGAAGCACTACCCCGCTCATAGGTCACCGTATTCTGCACAATTTTCATCTGTTTCCCAGACCTTTATGTGAAGAAGGTAAATTACGGGAAGTTTCTCTTTCATCCGCATGTATATGAACTCTGCTATGTTTTCAGCGGTGGGATTTTTCTGTCTGAAAGGAGGAAGGTCGTTAAGGACTTTATGGTCAAGTTCGTTTAAGACTTCTGAGAGGATGTTTTTCAAATTGTTAAAATCCATCAACATACCCAGACCATCAACCTCTTTTCCTTCAATTTTGCATTCCACGAGGTAGTTGTGTCCGTGAAGGGTTTCACACTTCCCCTTATAGCCTCTGAGAAAATGGGCTGAAGAAAATCTCCCCTTCACCGTTATCCTGAATTTTTTCACGGAGTGGTTGCTCTGCTCCATAATAAAAAGTTGATAAATTCTTTGAGCTTTGTAGGGTTTACTATCTTCATGTTTTTTCCCTTCACCTCAATGAAGCCCATCTTTTTGATAGCGGAAAGCACCCTCTTTGCGGTTTCAGAAGAAACCCCTGCTCTCGCTATAAACGAATGGGGATCAAATCTGAACCACTCTCCACTTTTTCCGAGCCTCTCCATTTCTTCAGAGATCTGTATGAGCGCATTTAAAGCCTGTGTCCTTTCGTCTCTGAGGATCAAATTCTCCACCAATTTATTGGAATTTTCAAGCCTCTTTGCCATAACGGAAAGCATCTTTAAGGCAATCGCAGGTTCTTCTTTTATAAAATCCAGCAGCTGTTTCTCCGTAAGCTCTATAAGTATGCTGTCTTCTATTACCTCTATTGAGGCTGAACGAGGACGCTTTGTGAGAATTGCCATTTCTCCGAAAAAATCCCCCTTTTCAAGAACTGCAATTGTCCTTTCTATCCCTTTTATGGTCCTGAACACCCTGACTTTTCCCTGATGGATGATGTACATTTTATCGCCCTCTTCTCCCTCCCTGAAAAGAATGGTCCCCTTTTTATAAAATTTGCCGAACTTCTTAAGGACTTCTTCTTTATCATCAAGAATTTTCATTCCTTCATTATATCATGATTGAAGACCAATTCAAACTGTTTTATAATTGGAATATGAAAAGAGGGGGGCATTTTATTCTTCCTCATCCTTCTCGTATCCCCGAGCAGATGTAGATGTGCAAAAAATACTCAAGAGGGCATCTGCTGCGGGAAGGTAATTTTTATGCTCTCTGTATCTAACGGAAAAAAGACGAAAATAAAGGATTGCAACACCGATAAAGAACTCCAATTCTGTTTTTTTATTGAGAATCCCGGCTTTATTCCTTTTGATAAGTCCTGCGATATAAAAAGTGTGGAGGCTACCTATATACCAGATTACGGAGATGGCACGACCGGTGTGGTGGAGCCAGAAAAAGAATTCTGCCATTCCTTTGGAAAGGGGCAGTTTAAAATTTCCGTCACATCAATTCCGGGAATAAAAGGAGGTGAATCTCCTGCCCCTTTATTTCTTCGGTTTATATAGGCGTAGAGGAATGCGGTCCATATCATACGAAAAATTTTTTGTCACCACACCGGAAGATACAAAATAGAATGAAAGGTTTACAATGCCTGTGGATGTTCTGGAGTTAGTCCGGAAAAGGGTATATAAGTATGAGAATAACAGTTTTGGAAACAACCCGTATCAGAACCCAGATCCCGCACTTCTCCTCGGGATTCGGATTGTTCTCAAACCACCTACTGCCTTCTATCGGGAATGGGTGGAAAAAAAAAGAAAGAAGAGTTGAACACGAATTTGTCATTCCTGTGAGTTATTATCCCCAGTCTCTCACAGCAGTATTGACCTTAAGCCTTTTTACACCGGAAAAAGGATTCACATTATGACTTCTTTGACAGAAAAAGGATTATCCTCAAAGACCGGTTTTATGAAAACTATCCATACCCCGATCGGGTTTATTCTGTCACCTATACTGTTCAAGATGCCCTCTTTGCAGGAATAAACAGAAAAATAGGAACATATGATTATACCGGTCATCTGAGGATGTGGGTTATAAAAGGGTTTAACGATTCTATAACATCCGAAATACCACTTCTTAGCGGTATAGGAGAATTTGCTAGTTTTTCGGATTTGAAAGTCCTGACCCGTGAAGCTCCCATTTCAGGAGTTTCTCAGCCTCCTCAATATCTTGAACCGATGGATTTCTCAGACCCCTACTACCCGAAAAGCCTTACGAGTTTTGAAATGATGCAGAGATTCGGCTTTTCCACATGTTTGAAGATAAGGAGATATGAAAGTGCGGGCAGGATTTGTTATAACGGAAGCGGAACTGGGAGTGATTGATTTTTCGAATGTTGATAATCCTCAGATGAAAAAATATCCTGTACTTTTCCGGGAAACTTCACGGACCTTGTGGAATATCGGAAGGATTCTAAAACCTATCTCCTCCTTTCGTTACAAAAAAGCGGGATAAGGGTTTACGATGTGACTGATATAAATGAATTAACCTTCGTCTCTTCCTTTCACGATGGAAAAAATTTTGGAAGACCTGTTTTCGACGGCGACCTACTTTATGTTCTTGTGGAGGACGGAATAGAAATTGTCTCCCTTGTGGATATAACTCACCGATCTCCGCTTACATTCTTTAGACCTCCCAACTATATGACTTGCATTACAAAGGGAACTACATCTATGCAGGCGGATGGGATTGCCTCGGAAAAATAGATGTCTCAGAACCGTCAAATCCTGAAGAGGTCCAGAGGTGAACTGTTGAAAAAACCTTGCTGATTGCGCGATGGACAACAGGTTGATAATAGTGCTTTCAGATTCCGGAAGGTTCTACCTTTTCCGGGCGGATCCATTTGGATTTATCGGAGAGTTCCGCCCCTCACTTATTGGAAGCTTTCCGAAATCCGGTTTTCTAAAAGATGGCATCCTTTTTATAGGTTCAATGGGCTATTTCACAATTTACGACCTCTCATCTCCTGTCCTCCTTTCCCATACATTTGTTGGAGGCGAGGAGTATCAGGTTTATGACATGGCGCCCCTTAACAATTATCTGTTTCTCACTATAGATGACCTTTCATTATATGGATGGGATATAGGGTACGGGCATGTGTATGATGTTACAGAGCTTACATTTCCTATCAAGCACACCAAATTCAATGCATACCACGTAAACAGAATTTTTGCGAGAAAGGAGGGGAACCCTTATTATATACCTTGGAACTCCAGCACACAACGCCATTGAAATATTTAAAACCATCCTCTGATAAATTTTTAAAAATCGAACTTCTGTTGAAAAAGTTTAAGAATTTTTTAGAATTAAAAAATGAAAGTAATCGGGATCAGGGGAAAAAAGAAGATAGGAAAAACCTTTCTCATTGAGCTCCTTACAAAAAAATTTAAAGAAAAAGGTTTAAAGGTGGGAGTAATAAAACACGCTCACAGATCCCCTGATTTTGATCGCGAGGGAAAGGATTCTTTCAGGTTTAGACAGGCGGGAGCAGAATCTGTATGTCTTTCCTGGAACGAAGGAACCATCTTCTGGTTCAAGGATAAGAAGAGGTTTGAAGACATTCTATCTCAACTTTACGGGGTGGACATACTTTTTGTTGAAGGATTAAATAACATATCCATTCCCTCTGTAGAAATCCTTGAAGAAGGAGAAACCCCTTCTGAAAATTGTATATTCGCTGTAAGGAAGGACAAAATCAACGAAAGCCTTGAAGAGATTGTCCGCACAATTGAAACCTTTAAGGAGTCCATTCGTCCTGCCGGAGAATTGAGAATGATTGATGTGTCAGAAAAGATTGAAACATTGAGAACCGCTAAAGCATCCTGTTTGTTGACCTTTTCTCCTGAAATGTGGAGCAAAATAAAAGAGGGAAAACTGGAAAAGGGCGATGTAATTCAGGCAGCCCGGGTAGGAGCAATAAACGGGGCAAAATCAACATACAAAAATCTCCTGCTCTGTCATCCGGTTTCAATAGATTACATAGGCGTAGAGGTTAAGCCTTCATACTGTCAGATGGAAATAGTTGTTGAAGTGAAAGGAATTGGAAGGACTGGAATGGAAATGGAAGCAATGGCGGGCGCTATCAATGCAGCGCTCTCCGTCTATGACATTCTCAAACGGCACGGAGAGGAGGTGAAAATTTCCAGCCTCCACTTATTAGAAAAAAAGGGAGGAAAGAGGGAGTATGAAAGAGAAAGGATTCCTTTTTCCGCAGCAGTGATCACTGTGAGCGACAGGGCGTCAAGAGGGGAAAGAACAGATGAGAGCGGAAAGATAATAAAAGAATGGGTCTATGAAAATGGTGGAGAGGTGAAAGGATATGAAATTATCCCCGACGAAGTGGAAGAAATTGAAAGAAAAGTAAAAAGTTATGCACTCTCTTCAACCCCTGTAGACCTCATTATCACTACCGGTGGGACAGGTCCCGCTCCAAGGGATGTGACAATAAAGGCTTTAGAAAAAATTGCAGATAAGAAAATGGAAGGCATCGGAGAGCTTATAAGAAGATTTGGAGAGAGAAAAACCCTGAACGCAGTTCTTTCTTCGGGAACCGGGTATGTTTTGGGAAAATCTATAGTTGTGACGCTTCCTGGAAGTCCGGGGGGAGTAAAGGATTCGCTGAAGGTGCTGGAGAATATCATATTTCATGCAATAAAAATGGTAAGGGGGGAGGGACATTAAAGTTTTAATTTCTCTAAAAGAGTGTAAAAATCACTTGATTTTCTGGAGCGAGATAATTTATAAATATAAAATAATTATGAAGAGAAAAATACCAGTTCTTATGTTAGGAATATTTTTGTTTGCGGGTGTGTTACAGGGGGAAGAGCCTCCTGCAGAAACAAAAAAAACACTTCCGAGCCCTTCGTCTTTTTACGGTGGAACCGGTCTTTTCAGAATAAGAAAGGCAGGAATTGTTGAAAAGAAGAGCTTTTCGGTGGGAGGATACGGAGGCTGGGCGTATACGGAAAATTTTATGAACATTGACAGGGAAGGCGGTTATTCAAACATACTCGATGCCTCTATTAATTTTACATACAGAATATGGGATTACCTGGAAGGATACATGAGTCTCTTTTCTCGCGCTGGAACTTTCGAAAACGACATAGAGGATATACACGAGGTTTACCACGCGATAGGAGATATTGCACTGGGAACAAAGGGATTCTATCCATTCATGGACTGGTTGAAAGGAGGAGGTGGTATATTCTTTAAAGGCTTCACAAAAACGAAAGGAGTGTTCCTCAAAGAACCGGACATTGGAGTGGGGATTGAATTCTTTTTGAGTGCAGAACTTGAAAGATTTGTTACCTTTCCCTTTAATGTGCACTTCAATCTCGGATATGTGTTCATAAATAACGATGACCTCGGTTACAGAACAATAGATGAAGTCCAGTGGCTACTTATGAATGCGATTCCGAGCGATTACATAAACTGGGGAATAGGCTTTGAATTCCCCTTTGTTCAGTACTATGTTTCTCCATTTGTAGAATACAGTATGGAAGCCTACTTAGACAAGTGTATAAGAGACAACCCCCTCTATCCAACGTCCTGGAGAAGACCTGCCTGGAACGAAAATCCTCAGAGGTGGACATTTGGAATAAGAGGATTTCCCTACGGAGGTTTGTGGACGGATTTTATAGTAGACCTGTACATGACAAAAGGCTATGAAGGTAGAGATGCTCTTAAAACGTGGGATGTTCAAAGGTTCCCGAAATGGCAGATATTTTTTGGTGTAGGTTATTCCTTTCTTAAGGCATTCAGAGCAAAAGAAAAAAGAGAAGAAGCAAAAATCTATCGTCCACCCGGCTGGATAGAAGGAAAAGTGATAAGTTCAAAAACCAAAAAACCATTAAGGGATGTTCGAGTTGAAGTGAAAGGAGCTCCCTTCTCCGGGGTGATAACTGATAAGAACGGAACTTTTAAATTTCCATCCCTTCCCGCTGGAGTGTATAAGGTCACTGCAGAAAAAATGAGGTTCAAAAGGGGAGAAAAAATTGTTGAGGTCTCATCAGGAGAAAAGACAACTGTCGAAATTCCCCTTGAACCCATGGGAAATATAGGAGGAATAAAGGGAGTAATTACGGATATAAGAGGTATGCCCCTTTCAGCAGTGATTACCCCTGAAAATCCACAAATTCCGCCAATAGTAACGGACCCAACAACAGGAGCATTTTTCGGAGTTCTTCCCGAGGGTCCACAGGTTTTAACGGTAAGAAGCAAGGGATATGTGGGGAAAAAGATAAAGATACCGGTGAAAAAGGGAAAAATTATAAAATTCTCTATGAAATTAAAACCCGCAAAGAAAAAGGGATACCTCGGAGCAATTGAAGGAATTGTTCTTGATGAAAAAGGAATGCCCCTTCTGGCGGATATATCCTTTTACAAAAACCTTCATCCCCCTCTTAAGACAGACCCGAATACAGGAAGGTTTTTTGTGAAACTGCCTCCTGGATATTACAAAATAAAGGTATCTGCTCCGGAAAAAACCACAAAAATCTTTAAAATAGAGGTAAAGGAAAAGGTAAAGAAAAAAGTAAAAATCACCCTTTCCCCGCGCATCCCATCTGGATTGCTTGCAGGGAAGGTTATTGACGAAGAAGGAAATCCAGTCGTGGCTTCTATTTCCTTTGACGATGTAAAAGTACCGGTTGTCAGTTCAAATCCACAAACAGGCGAGTTCCGGGTAAAAGCCCCTGTAGGAGAATACAGGGTTACTGTAAGTGCTCCGGATTATGAAAAGAAATCCTTTAAAGTCACCATAAAAGATAAGACAAAAGTAAAAACAATCGTCACGCTCAAAAAAGCGGGGAAGGAAGAAGTGGTCAAAAAAGCAGGCATTATCCTCTATGGGGCCTGCGATAACCTTCACGTGGTGAATGAAAAAGCAGAACTCCTCAAAAAAGAAGGGTACAATGTCCTTTTCACAGGTTCATCTCCACTCGGGAAAATGGATATATCACAGGTTCGGTATTTTCCCGCCTTTGAAGAGGAAGCCATGAAAATAGGGGACCTTCTAACCACCCAGTTTATCCCTATTGAAGACCCCCTCCTTAAGGGGATAAATGTCTATCTCGGGTGTGGATATATAAAGTAGACTTGATCCACCTGTATCCAGTAATCATCCCGCATAAAATGGCAACCATGAAAAGGAGAGAAGTTATAAGAAGTCCCAGCATAAGAAATTTTTGAGGGGGTTCAGAGGTGATTCTGGAAAAATAGACCAAAACAATTTCTCTTAACCCCGCTCCCTGAAATGTAAAAGGAATAAAGGAAACAGGTTGAAGGAGGGAGTAATAGGAAATCAAAAGAGAAATGGAAAGGTTCAATCCGGTGGAAATTCCTAAAAGGAACCATATTGTCAAACCGAGAAAATGAAAAACTGTGGAATAAAAAAATACCAAAAAAAGCTCTTTTGAACCACAATTTATTGAAGGAAAAAGGATTTTCCCGATTTTTTTCAATTGAGGGAAGTTTAAAAAAGGGGTTAAAAAAAGGGAAAAAGTGAGGGTTAAAAGGAGAAGGAGAAATTTCAAATAAAAGGGAAGTTCGGGAAGAGGTATTGAGACGAAGAATCCTGCAAGGGACATGAAAAAGAAAGAAACCCCCCTGTCAAGGAGAATAGAATCAAAAAAAAGCCTGCTTCTCTTACCAGCAAAAAATCTGTAAACATCTCCGAAGACAAAACCGGGAAGAAGGGTGCCAAAGAAAAAAGAACCTGTGTTAAGGAAAAGGAGCTCTTTGAACGAAAACTCACTACCAAGAATTGCTTTCCACCTCAGTGTGGCAGGTATAAAACTGATAAAAGCAATGGTTATTGCAGGAAAAAGCACGCAAAAATTAGTGGATTGAACGACCGATAATAACTCCCTCTTTTGAAAATTTGTGAAGAGGAGGTAAAAAAGAAGGAAACTTATTCCTGTTTTTACAAAGAGGGAAATAACATCTTTTCTTGTAAAGTTCATCCTCCTCATTTTATAAAAATGACCTCACTATTTCCAGCCTCCGCATTTTTTACTTTGAAGAAGAATTCAGAACCTTGCCCTCAAAACCTTATTCCCCCTGTCAAAAATATATCTCCATTTCTTGTAATGACCGACTGGATGAAGAATGTGGAATCTGAACTTTCCCTTTCTTTCTCAAAATTTTCATTATATCTAACAGCAGCCCTGTATGTGTCTATTATTTGGATGTATGTACTTTCTGAAAAACCCCTGGTTTAATTTTAAGGGGTTTTGTTTTGGATTTATTTCTGGTTTTTCTTCTGGATTTTTTCTTCCGTTCACCTATTTCCTTCTCCTCTCTTTTTTCCTTTCTCCTCTTCTTTAATCTCTATTTATGGTCCACTTGCCATAATTTTCAGGTTTATGAAGTGCTTCCCTCAATATATGCCTGGAAACCCCTTCTTACCACATTTTATGTAAAGATGATATACTACCCCGGGCAGGAAAAAAGGTCTTCTTTTATCTCCTTAACTATCCTCCAAAACAAAAACCAAATGTGAAGAAAAATCAAACGTCCCTCCCAAGAAACTCTCAAAAAACAGCCCCACTTTTTCAGAGGTCTCAACAAAGCATAAATTTCTTACACAAAATTATAATAACCCCTTGGGATAGAAACTGAAGCGAGGCAACAGATATGATTTGGGGAAAAACTTAAATGAGGGCAACACTGCTTCTCTCAGGCGAAAACAGTTACAAATACTTGAGCGCCGAAAATATCTTGAGGACGAGCCTGTCAAATAGAATATCCCTCGGAAGATAGCCAAACTTAAGACGGACGTCGTAGTCCCTCAGGATATCAAAAATCTCATAAATTTTTTGATACCTTAACCTTCTTGCCAGAATCTGAAGAAAAGGTTCGCCTTTTATCTTTTCGGTTTTCATCCTTTCTTTTATCTCAAGAAGGGTTCTTAATCTTGAATTTATGTATCCGATAAGAAGCATCCATAAGTTGGGATTCTTTTTTGCCTGATTTTTGAGGTGATTTGTCAATTTAAAGATTTCTTTTTTATTTCCCATCATAAGTGCTCTGAATATTTCCTCTGGATTTACATCTTTTGAAGTGCCTGCTATCACCTTCATAACATCAATTTCCTCTATGTTCCTTTTATCGCCCACATAATTCAGTAGTTTCTCTACCTCGTTCATTATTTCACCGAAATTTCCTCCACAGGATGAAATGAGAAAGCTTATCCCTTCCTCTGTTATCGTATATCCCGCTGAAGAGACATATTCCTTAATTATCTCCCTTATATCCTTCTCGTAAAGTTGTCTTATGCTCAAAACGGGAATACCTTTTATGTTTAAAAGTTCTTTTAAAGGTATGTAATTGGTAGAAAAAATAAGATAGGTAGCCTCTGCTATTTCCAACCTGTTTTTGAGTACCTCGAGTTCCTTCTCTTTTATTTCGCAGATTATTATCCTTGGCTTTGAAAGGAGGGAAAAATTCTTCGCAGACTCAATTGCTAAAGCCGGTGATTCATACCTTATCACTTCAAAATCTTTGTGTTTTGAAATTACTGCTGATTTAAATATATCCATCAAAAAAGTAAAGAGTCCCTTATCATCGGTGCTAATTAAACATATTCTCGGTAATTCCCCTCTTTTCCATTCTTTGATGATTTCTTTAATTTCCTTCATTTAGAAAACTTATAAACTCCTCAAAAACCTCATTCGCAATGAACTTCACGATTGATTTTTTCGCAAATTCTTCCCTTTCTCTGTCAAAGGAGATGAGCCCGCTTTTGAGATACTCTTCATACTGAGAAAACCTGATTTCTTTTTTTCTTACTCCATCTTCAAAAATGGCTTTTACCCCCATTGACACCCTGTAGGCAGGTCTCGTTGCGGAAAAGAAGGATGAGGGAACAGAACTGTAAGATAAAATATAAACAGATATTGAATATTTCGCATCATCGGCTATTCCGAAACCTCCCCTTTCAAATGTCCTGATGCTTTCTTCCCTCATTATTATTTCAAGCTCCGGTTCAGAAGTTCTGTTTATCACCACAAGTTTCAAAAGGTCATTTTTCCCTTCTATCCTTTTTATCCCCCTTAACTCATATCCACAGGAGAGAAAAATAAAAACAAAAAAAATGACGGATTCTCTCATCCCTTTATGAGCTTCTCCGCAAGCCTTTTTGAAAAAGCCATAATAGTCAACACCATGGGTCTGTCAAGAGCCTCGGGAATCCATGAAGCATCTGAAACATACAGGTCATCTATTCCTTTCACTCCGCCCCATTCGTCAAGAACCTCTCCTATTCTTGCTGTCCCCTGGGGATGGGTTCCACGAACCGGTGAAAGGAATATGGTGTCAGGTCTGCATCCCGCCTCAATGAGGATCATCTTTGAAATAGCAGAACCCATGTTCATCCTTCTCATATCGTTATCAGTCAACGGTTTGGATATGTTCCCTTCAATGTCTATACTTCCTGCAAGTTCGTCCTTCGTTTTCACCATTATTCCGAGGATTTTCCTCTTTTGAAATACTTTAAAAACCATCCTCTTCTTCTTTAAGAACAGTTGAATGGGAAAACTCAACCATGTATCTGTGAGGGTTGAAAGCATAAACCCATCCTTTTCAAATTCATAACTTCCCACCGTCATGGGAGGGTCTCTGAAGTTTCCGGTGCCCGATTTTAAAATCCCATAAACTATAATGGTCGGATCAATTGAAAAACCATCTCCTGCCCCCCTTATCCCGGAATTTCTCAAAATCATCGCTGTCCCAATTCCACCTGCAGCCAGAATTACCTTCCCCCTTGCTTCAAATCCATCCCTTCCAACCATTCCCCTCGCGCCTGTGCATCTTCCGTTCTTTATGATCAGAGAATGGACATCAGCCTTCGTTATAAGCCTTGCACCCTTGCTCACGCATTCATCTATATACTCCCTCGCAGTCCATTTCGCACCGCAGGAACATCCAACCATACATGATGAAGAGCATTTGAATTCTTTTTTGCATCTTTCGGGATTCATGAACTTCGGAATTGCCTCCCATTTAAACCCGAGCCTTTGAGCAGCTTGCATAATCCTCCTGCTTCCATCTCCCCAGAAGGTTTCTGGGAGAGGCTTAATGTTGAGTTCCTTCTTTATTTCCTCTGCGTAAGGTTTCAGATTTATTCCATATTTCTTTTCAAGCCACTCAGGAGGGTCCGCGGCAGACCCGCAATAAAGAATCGTTGAACCTCCTACTGTGATTCCCCTTACTATGTTTAATCCCTCTTTCGTGAAATAAAAACTCATTTTGTCTGTATAGAAAAGGGCTGAAAGATGATTTCCCACCCTTTTGTGATATTTTCCCTTTTCCAGAATAAGAAGGTTTTTTCCAGCATTTGTAAGTTCCCTTGCTACACAAGCCCCACCCGGTCCACTTCCCACCACAATGAAATCAGCCTCAAAATACTTCATATACCCTTTTTAGCATCTTTCTTAACACATTTCAACATGAATATCGCCTCTCCAAAATGTCAATTATCTCTTACCGCAAGAAGGGGAATTTACCCCTTATCTTTTTATTTTTGCTCCTCTTCCTTTTCCAGTTCCTTTATCCTGTTTTCAACATACTGAAGCTGGTCTTTAAGAACTTCAGCCTGCTCCTTGAGGAGTGTTATTTCTTCTTTCGCAGTAGGTCCGTACCAGAAACGGGCGCCCCATCCTCCAAAAGCAGGATAACCAAGCCTCGCTCTCAACCAACCGGGTAGTCCAGTGGCATAATACCAGTGCCTCCAGCCACGGCGCCAGAAACCTCTGCCTCCTGTTGGACCACACCCAAAAGGCATAACTGTTCACCTCCTTTCAATTATTTTAACTCCATTGGTTTTCCTCGAGTTTCATTTCGGACAAACAAAACATCAACCCACTGCCCCGGATGAGCTCCTCCTTCCCCTTCTTGCGGTTTTTATACCTGCTCCTTTTCATGATAATAATGAATATCATTTTCAGAAAACAAAGCAAGTGAAAATTGCTTTGTTGAATGATTAACTTTACATTGTGGATTTTATGGTAAGGTGGGGAATCTCAAAAATTGAAGGGTTTTTATCCCGATTTTTTATATTCTATTCTTATTCACATACAGAGGGAAAATAAAAAAGCATTAGGTTCTGTTGCAGGCGTTTAGCCTGAAAGAAACCTTACTTATCGTTAAGGAGAAAATGAGCGATTAAGAGGGCGGTATGGATTGTAAGAATGAAGGAGGATAAATTTAATTTTCTAAACACCCCCCAAAAAAACTCTCTGCAAAGTCAATTATTCAACAAAGCATAAATTTCCTACACAAAATTTATAATAACTCCCGCAGAAGTGGGCTGCGGTATCCTGGAATAGGGAGAAGCTGGCTAGAAGATATAAAGCGATCTTGCCAGTGATCTCAAATATCCTCAGGAAATAAGGGCGTATATTTATACAACCGATCATCTTGAGAGGTTTATGAAAGAGGTGAAGAGGAGGGGGAAGGTTATAGAAATTTTTCCCCAGAGGATGCGGCTTCAAAAATTTTATATATTGTGAGCGGGAAGATGAACGAGAGGTACTCAAAAAGGATTTTAAGGTATTTTGAAGCAAAGCCTGAATTACTGGAAATGGGGATGAAATATAGTTAGAGGAAATAGAACAGGGATTTTCGTTAAAAATCATTTTTTTAAGGGCTATATTTTTGAACGGAGGGGAAGTTTGCGAGGAAGCATGCAAGGTAGGTTCCTTCGGTCCTGAAAGAGATGGATGTTCTGAAAAAAACACAAAACAAAAATCTTTTTTCTCTTGACCTCCTAATAATAAATATAACAAAATTAGTTACAATGAAAATTAGAAGTTAGGCAAGATTGAGAAAAAACTTGAAATTTTAGTTGAATAAAGTTAAAAAGAAGAGTATGAAACAAAAAAGTTTAAAAAAGGAAATCTATGTGGAGGGGATTGGTCTTCACACGGGAAAATGGGCTGAAGTATGGATCAAACCTGCTCCTCCGGATTCTGGAATATATTTCGTTAAGAAAAAACCCGCAAAGACCACTGTGATTCCTGCTGATGTAAATCACATAGTCAAAGGTGATTACTCAACCACTATTGGTAAAGAAGGAGAAACCATCTCCACAGTGGAACACCTCCTCGGCGTTTTAAACCTGGTAGGAATCACCAATGCGGAAATAGTGATAAAAGGCGATGAAGTCCCCATTCTTGACGGAAGCGGTATGCCAATCCTTGAAAGGATAAAATCAGCAGGAATAGAAGAGTTTGACACAGAACCACCCACACTCATTGTTCTTGAAGAATTCTCATACACGGAAGATGACAGGACACTGTGTATTTCTCCGTGCAGCACCTTCAGGATGTATTGCGAAATTGAATTTCCCAACCGGGGAATAAAGAAACAGGTATTTTCGTTTTCACTCGATGGACTTGGAGCAGCAGGAGAAATAGCAGGGGCAAGGACATTTGGTTTTGTAGATGAAATATCGCTTCAAAGAGAAAAGGGATTAATAAAAGGGGGAAGTCTTTCAAATGCGATTGTGTTTGACGAAAATGGAAATGTAATCAACAAGGAAGGGTTGAGGTATGAAAACGAGCCGGTGAGACACAAAATTCTTGACCTCATCGGAGACTTCAGCCTTCTTGGCTGCTATGTTAAGGGGGAGGTGAAGGCGAAAAAATCGGGGCATTCCTTCAATCACAAATTTTTGAAGGAGTTCCTTAAATCAAACTGCTACAGAATAAAACGCTGAAACTTTTACATTCATGAAAACAGGCTTAATAATCACGGGAGAGCTTTCGGGAGAAATTTCTGTTTTAGAGGTGGTCAGAAATTTGAAAAAAAGGGGAATTCGCCTTTGTGGGACAGGCAGTGAACTTCTGAGGAACGAAGGAGTAGAAATAATTGAAGAAATAAAAAACATAACCCTTACAGGACTTGACATACTGGGAAAGATAAAAAGGCTGAGAAAACTGATGAAGGAAATCCTTTTGAAAATTAAAAAGGGAGAAGCAGATTTCCTTCTCCTCGTTGATTATCCCGGCTTCAACTTAGCGGCTGGAAAAAAGGCAAAAAACTTCGAAATCCCGATCTTTTACTACATACCTCCTAAGGTGTGGGCGTGGATGGAAAGGCGAGCAAAAACAGTCTCCCGATTTTCAACCCTTGTCTTCACAATTTTTCCATTTGAAGCCCCATACTTTGAAAAATACGGAGGGAAAGTAATATATGCAGGAAATCCTGTTCTCTGGAGGGTAAAGAATTTCCTGAAAAGTAAACGCTTTGAGGAGAGCGACAGAATCCTCTTTATGCCAGGAAGCAGGACCGACGAAGTAAGGAGACATCTCCCTCCAATGCTTGAGGCGATCTCTGTTCTCAAATCAAAAATTTTCGGTATAAAGTGCCATTTCCTTCTGGCAAAAACGGTAGATAAAAATCTATTTCCACCAGATGTGGAAGTTGTAGAAGGAAATCCTCTTGAGGAAATAAGCAAATCAAAGATTGTGGTAGCGAAATCAGGGACAGGGGCCCTTGAGGCATTTCTTTTAAAAAAGCCCACGGTTGTAATCTACCGGACCTCCTTCCTTACCTACTCGGTGGCGAAATCGCTTATAAAAGTGAATTACCTTTCCATTCCCAACATTATTTTTGGAAAAGAAATAGTACCCGAACTTATCCAGAAAAGATGTAACGGAAAGGAGTTAGCAAGAGAGGTCCTGAAAATTATCGAAAATCCATGGAACGGTTGGAAAAATTACTCCGATGAGCTCTTTAAAATCCTTGATACCCCCATTCCCCCTGAAGAGGTGGTGAGCAAAAAGATTCTGGAATGGATAGGATGAAGGTGAAAGTGTTTCTCAATCTTCTCAAACCTTATTTTTCAAAAATCCTCATAGCAGGGATTTCTGCCATTCTGGTCTCTGCTGTACCGGGTTCAACTGTCCTCCTCATAAAACCCGTTATTGATAGGGCAATCCTCGAAAAGAACCTTGCTCTCTTGAAAACAATTGCCCTTGCAGTCATGCTTCTTTATTTTGTAAAAGGAGTATTAAGATTCCTCCATTCCTACCTCATGGTCTTTGTTGCTCAGTCGGCAGGGAGGGACCTGAGGAACAGGATATACTCGCACCTGTTAAGTGTTGAAACCTCGGAACTGGAAAAGAAAACATCCGGGGAAATCAATGCCCTTATCTTGAATGATGTAGGAAGAATAGAAATTGCTATTCCCCACCTTATACTTCTGATAAGAGAACCCTTCACCCTCCTGGGACTCATGGCCTCTGCCTTTTTGATGAACTGGAAACTTTCCCTTTTTGCAGCTGTGATAATTCCCGTAGGTCTCCTCCCAATGGTAAAAATCACGAGGATTTTGAAAACCTACGGAAAAACCATTCAGGAAAACATAGGAAAAATCAGCGCCCTGATAAACGAAACTGTTGCGGGAATAAAGGTAATAAGGGCTTTCCTTTCAGAGAATTTTATGAAAAGAAGGTTCACAAAACTTAACGAAAGTATCGTAAGGGGCTTTTTAAGGTATGCTCTTCTACAGGAAGGGCTCTCTCCGTTTATGGAACTTCTGGGAGCAATAGGTGTAGCAGCAGTCATCCTCTATGGAGGATATCAGGTGATAAGGGGAGAAACCACGCCGGGAAGTTTTCTTGCTTTTATCACCGCCTGCGGATTGATGTATGAACCGTTTAAAAGACTCAATGCCTCCCTGACGCTCCTTCAGCACTCATTCGCATCTTATGAAAGGTTAGAAAATCTGCTCACCTGGAGGATGGAAGACGGGGGAGGAAATCTGGAATTCGACGGACTGAAGAAGGGCATAAAATTTGAAGGGGTGAGTTTCTCCTACGGTGAGGAGGAAGTTTTGAAAGACATCACATTTGAAGTAAAATGCGGTGAGAAGGTCGCGATTGTGGGGCAGACAGGCGTTGGAAAGACAACTCTCATAAGTCTGCTTTTGCGGTTTTACAGGGAAAAGAGCGGAAGAATTCTGCTTGACGGTGAGGATATAAACAATTTTTCAGTGGCTTCGATAAGAAAACACATATCCTTCGTCCCTCAGGAACCGTTCCTCTTTGAGGGAAGCGTGACGGATAACATAAGAACAGGAAAAGAAGATGCAAAGAAGGAAGAAATAATTGAGACCTCGGAAAAAGCGGAGATAAAACATCTCATCGAAAACCTGAAAGACCCCCCCGTTGGAGAAAGAGGAGAATTGCTTTCAGGAGGTGAAAGGCAAAGGGTGGCTATCGCGAGGGCATTGCTCAAAGATGCCTCCATCGTAATTCTCGATGAAGCCACATCATCTCTTGATTCTGAGACGGAAAGGAAAATAGAAAATGCCATGAAAGAACTCATGAAGGGAAAAACCGTTTTCATAATAGCCCACAGGCTTTCAACTGTAAAAGATGCCGACAGGATCATCGTGTTAAAGGACGGAAAAATCGTTGAAGAGGGAAAATTTGAAGAACTTATAAATATGAAAGGAGAATTTTACAGGATATACAGGGAACAGATAGAGGGATATGGAAATTAAAAGAAAAATCTGGAGACTTTGCGGGTACATTCTGGGACTTCTTCTCTACCCCATTTCCATATTCATGAAGGTCAAAAAAATAAATCATGAAGAACCTGAAAAACTCATGAAAGGCGGTAGAGCGGTATTTTGCTTCTGGCACAGATACCTCCTTCCCCTTCTCTGGACATACAGAAAGAGAGGAATAGCCGTAATAACGAGTATGAGCAGGGACGGAGAAATAGCAGATGCGATCCTCCGTTTTTACGGATATAGAACCATCAGGGGTTCATCCTCAAGAGGAGGAATTACCGCAATTATAAAAACGATAAAAGTTCTTAAAGAAAACAGGGCGGTCGCAATCGCAGTGGATGGGCCGAAGGGTCCTCCTTTCATTCCAAAAAACGGAGCATTCTTTTCTGCATCAAGGTCTGAAGCGTTTATAGTCCCTGTGTTCGTCCATCTCAAAGGAGGCTTTGAAATTGGAAGCTGGGACAGACTCATCCTCCCATTGCCCTTTTCAAAGGCTACAGTGATTTTTGGAAAACCCTTCATACCATCTGATGTGGAAAGCGGGAAAAAGATTTTTCTGGAGGAGATGAAGAGGCTTGAAAGTGATTTTAAAAATTTATTTCATAATTGAAGAAATTCTGCACATCGTCTCCCTTCCCTTCCTCCTTCTCCTCTCAATCTTCAAACCGTTAAGAAAGGAGATCATACCGAGGCTTTTTCCCGCATCTCCTGAAGGAAGGAAAATAATTCTTCACGGAGCTTCTATTGGAGAGGTAAAAAGCCTTTTTCCAGCTGGACGGGAGATAAAAAAAATGGGAATTCCTCTTCTCTTTACCTCTGCCACCATAACCGGAGTAAATACCGCTTTAAAGGAAGGTTTTCCCGCCCAGCTTTTTCCGTTAGAGTTTTCGATCTCCCACTTTTTCTTCTTCAGAAAACTCTTACCGGTTGCTATTATAGTGTCTGAAAGGGATTACTGGATGAGATTCCTCTATGGCGTCAAAAAAAGGGGCGGAAAGGTAATTGTGGTAAACTTCTCCATTGCGAGGAAGAACTTCTTCAAAAAAATTTTCATGTCCCTTTTAAAGGAGATGGATCCTCAGTTCTTCGCAAGAGACGAAGGGGATAGAGAATTTCTTTTAAGCCTCGGATTTAAAGACATAAAAATCCTGCCATCCCTCAAATCCCTTTCCCTTACACCTTCACAGGAAAAAAAGGAAAAAAACCTACTTCTTGCTGTTTCTGTGCATGAGGATGAGTTTGCGGTTATAAAATCCGCCTTTGAGAAGTTGAGAGAAAGATTCGAAATCAAACTGGTTATAGCGCCGAGATATATTAGCAAGGCTCCCGGTTTGAAAGACCTCTTTTCGGAATTCAACACCTCTCTTTATTCTCAGAGAAAAGAACCTTTTGATGTTCTCATAATTGACGCCTATGGAGTTCTAAACTCCTTTTATCCCTGTGCGAAGGCAGTTTTTGTAGGCGGAAGCATAGCAAAAAAGGGATGTCATGACCTCCTTGAACCCTCTTCCTTCAAAACCCCTGTGCTCTTCGGTCCAAATTTCTGGAATCAGAAAGAAATCGCAGAACTCTTAATAAAGGAAAACGGCGGAAAGGTTGTGAGGAATGCTGATGAAATGGTCGATGCTTTGACCTCGATCTTGAAAGGAGAAGAAACCGCTCCCTCGGGTGAAAAAGCATTTCTTGTGTATGAAAGAATAAGCTCCTCCGCTCGCGAAGGGTTGAAAGAGCTCCTCAAAACAATTTCATGTCTCTCATAAGAAAAATTTACATATTCTGGATGGAAAGGGCTTTCGGAATAAAGAAATGGAATCCTTTGCTCAAAATTCTCCTTTACCCCTTTTCCATAATTTATTTCATCGGTGGTTTGATGAGAAAATTTTTGAGCAAAAAATTCTATCCCGAACACATAAAAACAGTCTCGGTGGGAAGCCCGTTTGCCGGAGGAACAGGAAAAACCCTCTTTGCAATTTTTCTGACGAAGGAACTTTTAAAAAGAGGCTACAATGCCTTTTACCTTCAGAAGGCTTATTCATTTTTTGGTTTTAACAACGATGATGAGTTTTCTGAAGCAGTTGAACTTCTCGGCAGAGAAAGGGTTCTCAGGGCGAAATCGATCAGAAAATTTTTGATGGAAGAAGATAGAAAAAAAGTCCGTTCTGTTTTCATCATTGACGACGGTTTCACAAATCCTGCCTTTCACAGGGATGTGAACATCGCACTTTTCGATTCAAACATCCTTTTCGGGAATAAAAAGCTCCTTCCCCTTGGACCCATGAGGATTCCTTTGAAAAGGTTGAAAGAAGCAGACCTCATTGTTTTTAAAGGAGAAAGAAGACACGAGATTGAGGGAATAAAAGCAATAAGTATGGAACTCATCCCCCAAGGCTTCATAGAATTGAAAACAGGAAAGACCTATCCGCCCGATTTCATAAGTGGAAAGGATGTGGTGGCGGTATGTGGAACGGGAAATCCGTTTTCATTCATAAATACCATTTCTTCCCTTGGAGCGAATCTTAAAGAGGTGTTCGTATTTCCAGATCATTACAGATATTCGGAGAAAGAAGTAAAAAAATTTTGTGGAAAGGAGATAGTGATCACAACTCTCAAGGATTCAAAAAGGCTACCTCCCCTGCCCAATTTTTTCGCCCTTAAAGTTCAACCGTATATGAAAAGTGAAGACCTTGAATTCTTGATGACCCTTATTTCCAGGTTGAATTTATAAAAAAGCGGAAACGATGCTTTTTCCACACTTTTCGAGGATGTATTTGCACATATAGATCATGACCAGGTTGTAAGTGTTCCATTTTTATTTTTTATCTTTCTTGGCGAATGGGTTATGGTGGTAAATTGGAATTATTTTATTCCAGTATAATCAAGGAAAGCTTCCGAAGTGAACTTTATTCAGGTTGTAGATGGAAATCCACCTTAAGGCATTGTTTAAAAATCCTTCTCCTCCTTATCCCATTTAACTCAAATCTCCAACTCCCTCCTCCTGGTAATGATGTACGTGTGTTTCTAGAGAGAGGGGAAAAGGTTGAATAGATGCTCAGCCAAATCTAAAATAGTAAAAAAACCAAGGAAGAAAATGTGAAAGGATGGAAAATTTTAATTTTAAGTTCAGGGATGGCGATGATGGTTTCCATCTGTCCTTCCGAAGGTTTTGCAAAAAGTATAAGCCCGAAGAACCCCAAAATTAGTTCGGAAACCGAAGCATGTATCGAATGTCATTCTTCTCTTACACCGGGTATTGTCCAGGAATGGGCAACAAGCAGACATGCCCTCACCATCTCTACGGAGGCTTTGAGTAAACCCGCTCTTGAAAGAAGAATATCTGCTTCCAAACTTCCAGACAATCTTGCAAGAACTACGGTGGGCTGTTACGAATGTCACGGTTTGAATCCGGATGCTCACAAAGATAACTTTGAACACTTCGGCTTCAGAATAAATGTAGTGGTGTCTCCTGCTGACTGCGGCACATGCCATCCTGCGGAAGCATCTCAGTTTTCTGGAAGCAAGAAGGCGCATGCAAGAAAGAATTTGATGGAAAATCCTGTTTACAGGCTCCTTATGGAAACTATTGCTGGCATCACAAGAGTTGAAAAAGAAAAACTGATTCAGGATAAACCAACAGAGAAAACCTTACATGAAACCTGCCTTGGATGCCACGGAACAAAGGTTGAAGTAAAAGGAATGAACACTGTGAATACGGAAATGGGAGAGGCTACTATCCCTGTGCTTACAAACTGGCCAAATCAGGGAATAGGAAGAGAAAATCCAGATGGAAGCCTCGGGACATGCACAGCCTGCCATCCAAGGCATGGCTTTTCTATAGAAATAGCAAGGAAGCCCTACACATGCTCCCAGTGCCATCTTGAACCCGATGTTCCAGCATGGAATGTGTATAAAGAGAGCAAACACGGAAACATATATTTTTCAGAATACAATAAATGGAATTTCAAAAATGTCCCGTGGACTGTGGGAAAAGACTTCAAAACTCCCACCTGTGCAGCCTGTCACAACAGCCTCCTCGTTTCTCCGGGTGGGGAAATTATAGCGGAAAGGACACACAATTTTGGTTCCCGCCTCTGGGTGAGACTTTTCGGATTAATTTATGCTCATAACCAGCCAAAGTCCGGGAATACAACAATCATCAAAAACAAAGAGGGACTCCCTTTACCCACCACCTTTACAGGGGAACCAGCATCTGATTATCTCATTAATGGGGAAGAACAGAATAGAAGGCAGGGAATAATGAAATCCATCTGTAAGAGCTGCCACAGCGCGCAATGGACTAATGGGCATTTTGAAAAGCTTGAGTCCACTATAAAAGAAACAAACGCTATGACACTTTCCGCAACGAAATTGCTTCTTGAAGCATGGGAGAAAGGAGTAGCCGATAAATCCAATCCCTTTGACGAGTACATTGAAAAACTCTGGGTAAGGCAGTGGCTCTTTTATTCAAATTCCATAAGGCATGCTTCTGCCATGACAGGTGCTCCTGATTACACATCCTTTAAACTCGGATGGTGGGAACTCAATCAAAATCTTGCTGAAATGAGAAAACTGATTGACACGGTATATAGAAAGGGCAGAAAGTAAAAAAGTGGAAGTCTTATTGAGATAAAAAGAAGGAGAATCGATGGACCTTTCTGAGTTTTTGAAAGGGTTGATTAAATCTATCAGAGAGGGGAAAATCACCACCGTAGAAAAATTGCTCCAGGAGATAGAGAAGGTTCTTCATGTGGAGATGGACACTCCTGTTGAAGACTTCTGCGGAATAACCCCTTACAAGATGATGAGACTTCTGTATTACCCTTTTGAATCTCCAGATGTTGTTACTTTCATCACCAACATCCCTCCCCCTCTCGATGCACCATTCGTCAGACTTTTCATCCTCCTGCTCAACGGCATCCACGAAGCTGGCGGACTCAAGGCGACAGCCAAAGGATATCTTCCAAGGGATTTCTGCAGAGAAATTGAAAAGCGATATTACTCTGAAGAGGGGTGGAAACTTTTGGGGAGGGAAAGATTTCCCCTCTTGAAGGAAGTAGAATTTCTTCACCTCCACAAGGTCAGGGTTCTTGCTTCAATGGCGGGATATATAGGAAATTATAAAAAAAGGTTTGTCCTTAGAGAAAGGGGAAAGAAGGTGGTAAAAAATGGTTTCACAATGGAGGACTATTTCCATCTCTTCAAAACCTATGTCTGGAAGTATAACTGGGCTTATTATGATTTTTATGAGGAGGTTGAGCTCGTTCAAACTTCATTCCTCTTCACCCTTTACCTCCTTCAAATCTTCGGGCATGTATACAGACCAAAGAGGTTTTACGCCGAGAAATTTTTGACTGCATTTCCGGAAGTGCTGGAACAATTTCAGGAGGATGCGGAATGGGGCTTAGAGCCTGAGAACCAAATAAAAGACATCTACATCCGCAGGGCCATAAATGAGTTCGCTCTCGGATGGGGTTTTGCGGAATCTCCGGAGCGTGCGGACATACCTTTTACGTTTATTCACGACACTGTGAGAAAGAAGGATTTTCTTGACCGGTTCATAAAATTCTGGTGAACCGTTTCAAAAGCCTGCCAGTGGCATCGGAGGATTTTGAGTTGAACATGTTTCTAATTGTGGTTATAATTAAATCATGATTTACATAGCGGGTTTCTATGGCTGGTCTGACGCGGGGAGGGTTTCCACAGAAACCATAAAATATTTACTCCACAAACTGGAATCAAGGTTCACAAAAGAAATCAAAGGATACAACATTCTCACCATAACGCGCCCGTATTTTTTGATTGAAGGCGGCATGGTAAGGGACTTCAAAGAACCTTCTACGAACTTTTTCCTGTGCGAGAGGGAAGAACTCATCCTTTCCCTTGGATTTGAACCTGACCTCAGATGGTCGGAATATGTGAGTGAAGTCTTCAGCATTCTGGAAACATACAAAGTAGAAAAAGTATTCACAATAGGAAGTATGTTTGACAGGGTCTCACACAGAAAAGGACAGAGGATTTCAATGGTGACGAACAGAGAAACAGCGGGCGAGGAAATCAACGTAGGTCTGATAAACTATCACGGACCGGGTTCCATCCACAGTTTCCTCATTTATGAAAGCAAGAAAAGAAATATTGAAGCAACTACATTCTGGTTCAGTGTCCCCGTGTATCTTCCTCATGTGATCTATTATCCCGCGATATATTCCGCCGTGGAATTCCTGAGCAAGAAAATTGATTTTCCCATCAGTGTGGAAGAAATTGAAAGGAAGGCAAAAAATCAACTCGACGAACTCGCAAGGGAGGCGGAAGTTGACCCCAATTTCAAAAAACTCCTCGAGGAAATTGAGGGCGAAGGAATAGTAATTCAATAGTCCTTGTTGAAACCTCATATTTTAACAAATTCATAAATGCCAAAATTGTTCATCGAAAATCTTGCAATTGAAATTGAAGCAGAGGAGGGAGAGAGTCTCCTTGATGCCCTCACAAGGAACGGGATATACATTGATGCACCCTGTGGTGGACTCGGAATCTGTGGAAGGTGCAAAGTGTATGCAGATGGAAAAGAACTTCTTTCATGCACATCAAAGGTTGAAGGAAATATTTCCCTGAAGATAAAGGAGGATAAACCCAGCGTGAAAATACTCCACAAAACCAGAGAAGGAGAGGAAGGGTTTGGAATGGCTTTTGATATAGGAACCACCACAATTCTTTCCGCCTTTACATCCTTGAAAGGAGAAATCCTCGCTCTTGCCTCCGCTGGAAATCCCCAGAAGGTTTTCGGAGCCGATGTCATCACGAGAATCTATCGCTCCACAACAGGAGGGATGCTCCAGACTCTAAAAGGAATAGTGGTGAAGGAAATGGAAAAAATGGCAAAAACTTTTTTGAACGCTTTCACGGTTAAAGAAGAAGGTATAAGAACCACGGTAGTAGTGGGAAATCCTGCAATGCTCCACATATTTCTTGGGATTAATCCCTTTCCGCTCGGAGTCTTCCCCTACATTCCAAAATTCAAAGGAGGGTTAAAAACCGAAACCAGTGCTACTGGATTTTCCTTTTCGTCTTCCCTCTTCATTCCCCCATTTCCCTCGGGTTTCATAGGGGCTGATGTAATTGCAGGGGTTCTATTTTCAGAATTTCATAAGGCATCAACCCCATCTTTATACATGGACATAGGAACAAACGGAGAAATCCTTCTCAATGACGGCAAAAATTTGGTCGGATGTTCTGTACCAGCAGGTCCTGTATTTGAAGGAGGAAATCTGTCATGTGGAATGAGAGCAGAAGACGGAGCAATAGAAAAGGTGTGGTTTGAGAATGGTGTCAACTTCAAAGTGATAGGGAATAAACCGAGAGGAATTTGCGGAAGCGGATTCATAGATGCTATAGGTGAAATGTTGAGAACCGGTATAATTGAAAGGGACGGAAGATTTTCTGAAAGAATCCCTTCGCCCCTCGACAAAAATTTTGATAAAGACAAAAGGATTTTTTATTTATCAGAGAATGTGTTCATAACGCAAAAGGACATCAGGCAGTTTCAACTTGCTAAATCTGCCCTTCAATCTGCCGTTAAAATTCTATTGAAAGAAGCGGGAATAAAAATTGAAAAAATAGAGAAAATAATCCTCACAGGTGGATTTGGTCGCCATATAAACAGGGACTCGTTCTTGAGATGTGGCTTCGTTCCCGATGGTTTCAGGGGAGATATAAAATTCGTGGAGAATTCTGCGTTGAATGGAGCAATCCTTTTCATAAAGGACTTCGAACGGACGAGAGATGAAGCCGAGAATATAATTTCAAAACTGAAGACCGTTGAACTCGCAATGAATGAAGAATTTGAAAAGATTTTTCTTGATTCCATGAATTTTTAAATTAAGATAAAAAGAAAAAGAGAGGTTTTGTTATGTTTTGTTCAAACTGCGGAAAGGAAATAGAGGCAGAAGCAAAATTTTGCAAGTACTGCGGAAACCCTGTGTCATGGGTTCCACCTCCAGCGGTTTCAGAACCCAAAAAGAAAGACTGGGTGGCAGCAGTCCTTCTCTCTTATTTTCTTGGAAGCCTTGGAATTGACAGGTTTTATCTCGGATATATCGGATTGGGAATTCTCAAATTGATAACCCTTGGCGGATGCGGAATATGGTGGTTGATAGATTTTCTTCTCATAGCATTCAATAAACTCAAGGACGCGGACGGGAATTTCCTGACAGGAAGAGAAGGGAAAGAATGGGTTGCCTATTTGCTCATAGGACTTATGATTCTTGGAGGAATTATCTGGTTTATGGCTTTTCTTTTCTCACTTTTTTCAATGGGAAATTTTTATATATAATTTGAACGGGAGGATTTTTATACCTTTATCAATCCTCATTTTTGCCTTTATTCTTTCTCCAGAACTCCTTGAAAAACTCCCGCACATCTGTCTAATAAAACTCGCTCTTGGAAGATGTCCAGCAGATGGAACATTCAGGGCTCTTTCAAGTCTCCTCCACGGAAATTTTTATCAAGCATTAAACTACAATTTCAATGTCCTTATCGTTTTTCCCCTGTGTGTTTACTTGATTTTAAAAGAAGGCTTAAAATATATAACTAAAAACTCGCCTTAAATTTTATAAATACCTGATCCCCGCCTGCACCAGGCTGTCCAAACTTTGATGTTTTTGAACCCGTGAGGATATATCCGCCAACTACTATTTCACCCTCTTCATATGGCATAAATCCAACCTCTGGATAAATGACAAAACTATTATCATCAATCGTATATCCACCGAATAACCTGTACCTTATCCTGTCCGAAAGAATCTGGTCTTGAAAACCGGCAAATATGTAGTTCTTGATCATCTCGTTGCCTATTTCATCAAAAAAACCCCTTACAAACTGAACATTTGTATAAAACCCCCCCTTGAATGTGTAATCAATCCCTGCTGTGAACTTGAAATACGGAGATTTAAGTCTTTTTTCAATAAATGAACCTTTTAGATCCCCAACCCTATACTTTATCACCTGCGTTATGGAAGATGGAAAAATAAATGCTCCCTCAAACCAGAATCCTGTATCTAAAAAGGGAATTGATGTTGATGTGTCGAATCCTATCGCATTTATCTCCGGGTATACGAGGAAAATTTGCCCTTCTTCTAAAAAAAGTCTCCCTTCCTCATCAAAATTCATAACAAATGAGCCTGTTGCAGGCATTGGCATGTCTTCCCTTCCGTGATAAAAACTTATGCTCCAGTCAAACCCACCTATCAATCCTCCTGCCTTAAGTGCGAAGGCTGAATTCTTCGGAGAACTATCAGGAAGAAGAGGTATCTTTTTAACGGAACGAAAAATCCCCTCCATATCTGCATAAATTCCGGGCATATTTTTGAGCTCCTCAATGAGGTCGTAAATGTCCGATGGAAGCGGAGTAGCCTCGG
>Ga0197143_1000177_pt1 | contig 74560 bp, 72 predicted proteins | sample GBS70_MetaG_FD_148603 | JGI IMG/M metagenome (GOLD analysis project Ga0197143, IMG submission 148603) | Sediment microbial communities from Great Boiling Springs, Gerlach, Nevada, United States - GBS 70_MetaG | ecosystem: Environmental > Aquatic > Thermal springs > Hot (42-90C) > Sediment...
TAATCCTCTGAGGAGCCATGAACCTGTGACCGAAGGTATAGGAAGAGGCTTCGAAAACCTCCAATTCAAGGACTTCTCCGCCAAAAACGGCCAAAACCCATCGAATGGGTCTTATAAACCTCAGGTTTCTTTTCTCCCATCTCATGCTCTTTGGCATTGGAAGGCCCAAAATCAATTGGGGAAGGAATTCCTTAAGAAGCTGAGAGGTGCTTTTCCCTTCTTCCCTCTTTTTAACTGCCACATATTCCCCCTTTTCGGTTGAGATGACCAAAAGCTCATCTACGCTTACTCCTTGGCTTTTCGCAAACCCTTCGGCCTGAGGGGTAGGATGACCATTTTCATTGAAGGCCACCTTCTTGGAAGGCCCGATCTTTAGGACCTCAAGGGGGCTTTGGTATTCCTCAAGTAAGCCCAAAATCACAAGTCTTCTGGGGGTCCCGAAAACCCTTATGTCCTTTCTCTCTATCCTTTCGTCCTTAAGCCACTTATTGAACCTTTCCTTTATAGCCTCAATCGCTTGAGGTACAAACCTTGGGGGCATCTCTTCGGTTCCCACTTCAAAGACCAACTCCTTCATCTTCCCTCCCTGAGAAGCGGAAATCCCATCTCTTGTCTTTTCTTCAAATACTTTTCAGCACACATTTTTGCCAGCTCCCTGACCCTTAGGATATAGCGGGTCCTTTCGGCCACGCTCAAGGCCCCTCGGGCATCAAGCAGATTAAAGGTATGGGAGCATTTTAAGCAGTAATCATAAGCAGGAAGGACAAGCCCTTTCTCGATTAGCCTTTTGCATTCGGCTTCAAATTCCTCAAAAAGCCGAAAGAGCATGGGCAAATGGGCCTCTTGAAAGTTATAGTGAGACCATTCCACCTCACCTTGATGATGAATCTCCCCATAGGTAACCCCGTTACTCCATATAAGATCAAAAACGTTATCTACCCCTTGTAAATACATGGCTATTCTCTCAAGCCCATAAGTGATCTCGACTGATATGGGGTCCAGATCAAAACCCCCTGCCTGTTGGAAATAGGTAAACTGGGTTATCTCCATTCCATCAAGCCAAACCTCCCACCCCAGTCCCCAGGCCCCAAGGGTGGGCGATTCCCAATCGTCCTCCACAAACCTTATGTCGTGTTCAAGGGGATCAATCCCTATCCACTTTAAGCTCTCAAGATAAAGATCCTGGATGTCCGAAGGAGCCGGCTTCAAGATCACTTGGAATTGATAGTAATGTTGCAATCTATTAGGGTTCTCCCCGTATCGACCATCGGTGGGACGTCTGGATGGTTCCACATAAGCGGCTTTCCACGGTTCGGGTCCGAGGACCCTCAGAAAGGTGGCAGGATTGAAGGTGCCTGCTCCCACCTCCACATCATAAGGTTGAATTATGAGACAGCCCTTTTCAGCCCAAAAGCGTTGAAGCTCCATTATTAACTTCTGGAATTCCATATCTCCAACTCCTCCATTATCCTCAGGGTCATTATCTTTTGAGAGGTCTGATGTTCTATAAAAGCTGGAAGGATCACCTTACACTCTCTGAGGACCCTTTCGGAAAGAAGTGGGACCTTTTTCCCATTCAGGATTTCACTTACCTCTTTGATGGTCTCAAGCGATACGGAGAAATCTCCCTCTTCACACCCTTGATGCACCACTCCCCCTTTGTTTAAGGAAAAGGAACTTTCTTCTTCCAGTTCTTTACCGCAAACGACGCATCTCTCAAAAGAGGGTCGGTATCCGAGCTCTGAAAGCATCCTTAACTCCAGAAGCCTCAAATGCTCCTCTTTGGGCAAAAAACTGTTGAGAAAGGTTAAAAATCTTAACACAAACCTCAATGCTTCCGGATGAGGATCCCATAAGGCGGTCATAAGATGCAAAAGCTCAAGAGCATAAAATCCACAGAGGAGCCTTTTTAAATCCCTTCTTATGTTCATAAAAAGCGAAAGAACTTCAGCTTGATCAAGCCTCAAAAAGCCCCTTCTTTCTCCGTCGATTATCATCTTAAGGTAAGTAAAAGGCTCGAGTTTGTTTAAAAAACGCCTTTTACTCCTTCTGCCGCCTTTGGCGACCACATAAACCCTTCCCCATTTAAGGGTGAAGACCTCAAGTACAACATCCGACTCACCCCTCTCAAAATCCCTTATAATAAGGCCATAGGTCCTTTCCATAATTAACTGAGCATAAAGTAAGCCAACCCCAAATATATAGCGGTACCCCCGATATCCGCTAAGGTGGTTATCAGTGGAACTGAAGCTGTCGCCGGATCCACCCGGAATCTCGAGAATAAGAAAGGCAAAACCACCCCTATTATACTTCCTACTATCACGTTGAGGATCATGGCGATGACCACCACCTGGGCCACTTGAAATCCCCCTCTTACGATCCCCATTACCGAAATCCCCAACCCCATAGTCAGCCCTAAAGCCCCGGCCACAAGAAGTTCCCTTCCAACCAAGAGAAACCAGTCCCGCATCTGGACTGTTCCAACCGCCATGGCCCTTATGACAAGGGTAGCTGCTTGGGAACCGGCATTACCGGCGGTGTCAATTAAAACAGGCAAAAAGGTGACAAGGACCACGTATTTGGCGATCGTCTCTTCGAATTGTTGGATGATGCCTCCGGTAAAAAGGTCCATTATCAAAAGAGCTGCCAACCAGACCACCCGGCTTCGATAAAGCTTTCGGAAGGGGATCTCCTTGAGATGGGTTATGATCTCAAGGCCGATGGGTTTTGCTTCAATGGCGGTGAATTTGGTGAAATCCTCGGTCTGTTCCTCGGTTAATACGTCCAAAATGTCATCAACAGTCACTATGCCCAACAGATATCCTTCTGAATCCGTAACCGGAAGGGCCACAAGGTCGTACTTTTGAAAAATCTTAACCGCCTCTTCCTGATCTTCAGTAGCATTGATGGATATGACCTTATAATCCATAAGGGATTCTATTGTGGCATCCCAATCAGCAAGGATCAGCTTCCTCAAGGGAAGGTCATCCAAAAGCCTTCCATCCTTATCCACCACATAGAGCACATCCAACGTCTCCGCATCTCTTCCGGTTTTTCTCACGTGTTCTAAAGCTTCGTAAACCTTCATATCTGGCCTTATAGTGACATAATCGGGCGTCATCAACCGACCAACGCTTCCCTTGGGATACCCTAAAAGTTCCAGGGTTTCCCTTCGATCTTCAGGCGAAAGTAGGTTAAGAAGGGTCTTGGTTAAGCTCGGGGGTAATTCCTCAAAAAGTTCCGTTCTGTCGTCGGGGTTCATCTCGGAAAGGACGGTTTTAATTTGTTCGTTTGTCAAATTCCGCAGTATATACTCTTGGGTATCGGAATCAAACTCCGAAAAAACTTCCGACTGAAGCTTCTTCGGCAAAAGCCTAAAAAGGATCACCCCTTCTTCGGGACTTAAGCTTCTTATAAGATCCGCGATATCTTGAGGTAACCATTCGGATATGGCGTCTTTTAAGGCACGAAAATTCTTTTGGGCTATAAGTTCTTTAAGATCGGGTTCCAAAAGTTTAACGATGGGATTTATAGGTCTTTTTGCCTCTTCCATGATTTCAAAAGCACCTCCCTAGGCCTAACCCCATCGGAAGGCCCCACGATGCCCTCCTTTTCCATTCGCTCTATTAATCGAGCTGCTCTATTGTATCCGATCTTAAAACGCCTCTGAAGCGCTGAAACGGAAGCTTGTCCGGTCTGTATCACGTAATTTACCGCCTCCTCATATTTGGGATCATCATAATCGGGATACTCCTCTCCGGGACCCTCCAGTTCTTCCTTTAAAATGTCCAAATTGTATTCGGGTTTCCCTTGACCCTTCCAAAACTCAACCACACGTTTGATCTCCTCTTCACTGGCATAAGCCCCATGAATTCTCTTTAAACGAGAACTTCCCGGGGGCAAAAATAGCATATCACCTTGCCCCAAAAGGTGTTCAGCTCCCGTGGTATCAAGAATCGTTCGGGAATCCACTTTGCTTGAAACCTGAAAGGATATACGTGCGGGGAAATTAGCTTTGATAATGCCCGTTATTACATCTACCGAAGGCCTTTGAGTGGCTAAAACCAAATGGATCCCCGAAGCCCTTGCCATCTGAGCTAGCCTTATGATGGATTCCTCCACCTCTCTTCTTGAGGTGATCATAAGATCCGCGAGCTCGTCGATCATCACCACTATATAAGGCAGGGGGTTCTCTCCCTCCTCAAGGGCCTTTTGGTTATAACGCTCAATATGTTTGGTGCCTTTCGAGGCCATTAGGGCATACCGGTTCTCCATCTCCCGCACAACCCATCTTAAAGCTGAAGCAGCTTCTTTGGGATCGGTCACCACAGGCAGAAGCAGGTGAGGTATCTCCTCATAAAGGGTCAGCTCGAGCATCTTGGGATCTATTAGAAGAAACTTCACCTCATCGGGGGTGGCCCTATAAAGGATTGAAAGGATCATACAGTTCATAGAAACGCTTTTACCTGAACCTGTAGAACCAGCCACCAAAAGGTGAGGCATCTTCGTAAGGTCGATCACAAAGGGCCTTCCTTCTATATCCTTTCCAAGGGCAAGGGTCAATTTGGAAGGAGAAGACCTAAAAGCTTCAGATCCCAACATATCTTTCAGATAAACGTTTTCCCTTACCCTATTTGATACCTCTATCCCTATTACCGACCTTCCTGGGATTGGAGCCTCGATCCTCACGCTGTAAGCACTTAAGGCCAAAGCGAGATCATCCTCTAAATTAACCACGCGAGAGATCTTTACACCTGGAGCTGGTTCAAATTCGTAAACGGTCACCACCGGTCCGGGCCTAACTTGAACCACCTTCCCTTCTACTCCAAAATCCCTGAGCTTGTTCTCAAGCCTTTGAGCCGTAGCCCAGAGCTCCTGCTCGCTAAAACTAACCCTTTCCCTTTTACCACCGTTTAAAAGGTCTAAAGGTGGGAGCACCCAAGCTCCGATCCTCCTCCCTTCCTCTTTTTTTACCTCCTCCCGTGGAGACTCCAAAGAGGAGGCTTCCTTATAGGGAGGTTTAACGATGATGGGAGGTTTTTCGCTTTTTATCCTTTTTAACTCCCTTCTTTCTCGCCCTCTTTTAAAAATGCTAATTTTGGTCACTCCTCTGATTTTGAAAAAGAAGTTGGAGAAATCGGAAAAACTAAGGCGGGTAATAAAAAGAAAGGTCACTAAGATCAAAAATATGCAAAAAAGCCAAGATCCCGTGTAGTTTAAGTATTTCACCAAAAGACCCGAGATTCTGTCTCCCACCAATCCACCAATTCCCAAAAGTCCAAATAGCAGGGTAATACTTACTATGGCCAAAAAGAGCCCCACGGATCTCTGAGAATCTATGGCTTTTATTCTCTTTAAAACACATACCCCCAAAAGGCTTGAAAGGATGAGTAAAGCGTAACTTATGAAGCCAAAGGTCTGAATAAGCAAGTCCGAAAGAATAGCTCCTAAAATTCCGCCTGCATTGTTGATTTTGGAAGGAAACGGTAAAGTATAATGGCTAAATGAAGGATCCGTAGGATTGTAGGAGATAAGGGACAAAAACAAGAAAGCAGTCCAAAAGAGAAGCAATAAACCCATTGTGTCTTTTAAAAGCCGGTTCATCCTTACATTCTTATTATCACCGGTATAATAATAGGAAACCTCCCTATCTCCTTCCTCAAGAACCCTTTAAGAAGCTTCTTTATCTCCTCTTCCAACTGAACGTTTTCCAAAGGAGCTTGAGGGATTAGTTGACTCCACTTATCCATTATCTTCTCTTTTGCTTGCTTGAGAAGATCCCCCGATTTCTCTTCGAACAACACTCCCTTTGTTATTAGCTCAGGACCTGATACGATCTCTCCTGTTTGTTCGTCAATTACCATAACACATACCAAAATACCGTCTTCTGACAAATGGCGTCTATCCCTAAGTACAACCTCTTCCACATCTCCTATGCCCTTGCCGTCCACAAACACCCTTCCTGCACTTACCCTAGGGCCAGTCTTCACGTTACCCTTTTCCAGAATAATGGTCTCCCCGTTTTCCACGATTATAACCCTTTCCTCTGGAATACCCATATTCTGAGCAATTCTTTTAAGGGCGCAAAGGTGTCTGAACTCCCCGTGAACCGGCATAAGGTACTGGGGTTTAACGAGATTCAAAAGTAACTCCAATTCCTTCATGTGGGCATGTCCAGAGGCATGTACCGGTAAAACATCCGCATATAACACTTCCGCTCCGAGCCGTGAGAGATTATTGATCATGTGAGTTATGGATCGTTCCCTACCTGTGATAAATCGAGAGGACAATATGATGGTGTCTCCGGGTTTAACGATTATGTGCTTGTGGTTACCGCTTGCCATTAAACTCAAGGAGGACATGGGTTCGGCTTGACTTCCAGTAGTTATTATCAAAAGCTTAGAGGGTTCTATTTTTTCTATATCTTCAATTTTTACTAAATTGTCCGGCAACTTTAAATAATCGAACTCCGAAGCAAGCTTGGTGTTTTCCAATAAACTTTTCCCTATAAGGGTCACATATCGACCGGTCCTTTCAGCTATGCGGAAAAGTTCTCCTATGCGCCTTATATTGGAGGCAAAAAGGGCTACGATGACCCTTCCCTCCCTTGACCTTATCAGGTTTTCCAGGTTCTCGGAAACCTCCTTTTCGGAAAGGCTCCACCCAACTCTGTCGGCATTGGTAGCGTCAAGGATTAAAAGGTTAACCCCCTCACTAGCAAGTTGTGAAAACCTATTTAAGTCAGTTCTCACACTTAAGGGTGCGGTAAACTCGATCTTAAAGTCGCTTGAATGGAGGATAATCCCTTCCTCATTGCGAACAACTAAGGCCACGCAATCGGGAATACTATGGCAGACCCTTATAAACTCTATTTTGAAGGAATCTATGGAAACTTCATCGCCTGGCTTTATAACATGCAATTCTTTTAAAGAACTACCTTTCAACTCCTTTAACTTTCCTTCTAAAAGTCCCAAAGTAAAACCGGTTCCGTAAACCGGTATATCCCCTAACCGATCAACCAAAAAAGGATAGGCCCCTATATGATCCTCATGCCCATGGGTGAAGATGATGGCCTTCAGTTTCTCACTTATAAGGTTCAAATAGGAGATATCGGGGATGATCAGGTCAACTCCAAACCCGTAGGCTTCCGGAAACATGAGGCCCGCATCCACTACAAAGGCCGATCGATCATCTTCAAAAACCATCATGTTGAGTCCTATCTCCCCTACTCCCCCTAAGGGAATCACCTTGATCAAAGTCCGACCTCCTCAAGTTCTTGGCTTATCTGTTGACGAACTCGGAGCAAAAGTGTTTGAAGGTTTAAATTTTGAGGATAAACAGGGGGCTTTACGATGAGCTTGACTTCGCTTGAACGACGAGGTATAAGACTTCGACCGGGCATTATCTCATAGGTCCCCTTTATGGAAATTGGGACAATGGGCGAAGAGCTCTTCAAAGCCAAAAGAAACCCTCCCTTTTTAAAGGGCTTAAGGGTTCCGTCTCGGGATCTGGTGCCTTCGGGAAAAACAAGAAGAGCCTTCCCCTCTCGCATCCTTTTAAAGGCCTCCTTAAAAGATCGGAAGGTGCTACTGGGTTCATCTCTTTCAACCGGAATGTATCCTGCAAGTCTCATAGCCCATCCCATAAATGGAATTTGGAAGAGGCTCTTTTTGGCGAACCATCTAAACTGAACGGGCAAATGGGCTAAAAGTACGAAGATATCGTAAGCGCTTTGATGATTGCTCATAAAAATGGCTGGCACTGAAGGAAGGTTTTCAACCCCCTTTACCTCTACCTTGACCCCAGAAGCCCAAAGGATGCTTTTTGCCCATAGCCTTGCATAAAGATGGATCAGATCTCCTTTTTTTCGAAAAGGGAAGCTTAAAAAAGACAAAAGACTTAACATTATGGTGGAAAAAATAATAACCGTCCATATCCATAAAAGACGCCACAAGGAAAGCCCCTTCATGGTTTTTTTATTTTTACCTTCGTTCCTACCCCCCATCCCTTTTCCAAAGCCAAAGATCTTCTTTTGGTAGCAAGTTCAAGTCTACCGTGACTGCCCCAAAGGGCGATAACTTCTCCGAGCTCGCCTTCCTCATAAGTACTCTTCATCTCCCTTATGATCTCTCCCTCTACTTCTATGATAAAGGAACCCTGGGGTAAATCTGCAGGTTTAAGGTTGGTTATCAAATTCCCAAAACGATCCACATAAATAACCTCCCCTTGAATGCCCTCCGGCGTCTGGACCGGCTCAATAAGGGGTAAAAAGGCCAATTCTGTGCTCTCAACCATTGGTCCAAACTGTTGTGGCTTAACCCCTAAGGAAAGATGGGCTGCAACTGGCGCGAAGACATCCCTTCCGTGAAAGGTGGTACTTATTTGGGGCAAAAGATATTCTTTGTTCCTTATCTCATAGGCCTTAAAGCTCCTCCTTCTTAAAACAAAGGTAAAAAGCCCATTATCGGGGCCAACCAGGTATTTTCCTTCTACTTCAACCACAAGCCCCCTTCTTTTACTTCCAACTCCGGGATCAACCACTGTCAAAAAAACCGTCTTTGGCGGGAAGTAATCGAATACCCCCTCCAAAACCATGGCTCCGGCCAGGATATCATGGGAAGGAATCTCATGGGCCACATCCAATATCTTCACTTCAGGGTTAAGGGTCATGATGACCCCCTTTACTGCTCCCACATATCCATCCCTCCATCCGAAGTCGGTGATTAAGGCGATTAAAGTGGTGGCCATAGAACCCCCTTTTCGGTAATGATGGCTTTTATTATCTCCGCAGGGGTAATATCAAAAGACGGATTAAGGGCATTAACCCCTTCAGGTGCTATCCTTTTTCCGAAAATCTCGAGCACCTCCCTTTTGTCTCTCTCTTCGATTAAAACTTCCTCTCCTTTCAAAAGCTCCAGATCAAAGGTTGAAAGCGGAGCTACTACATAAAAGGGAACACCATGTCGATGAGCGAGAACCGCGATGGTATAGGTTCCGATTTTGTTAGCCACATCCCCTCGAGAAGTCACCCTATCGGCTCCGACGATCACCGCATCCACTAAGCCCTTACTCATCAGATAACCCACCGCCGAATCCACCACCAAAGTTACCGGAATCCCCTCCCTCTTTAACTCCCAGGTCGTAAGCCTTGCTCCTTGAAGCCAAGGCCTTGTCTCGGTGGCGTAAACTTGAAAGATCTTTCCCTCTTCGAAGGCCTTTTTTATTACCCCAAGGGCCGTACCATAGCCCCCGGTGGCAAGCCCTCCGGCATTACAATGGGTGAGGACCCTGCTTGAAGACCCCAAGAGTTTTGCTCCATTTGTGGCAATGGCCTTATTGACCTCAAGATCTTCCCTCCAGATGGTCAAAGCCTCCCTTTCAAGATCCGAGATTAAATCCGTAGTTTTGGATTGAAGAATCGCTCTCATTCTTTCCAGGGCCCAGAAAAGGTTTTTTGCGGTTGGTCTTGTGTTTTTCAGCAATTCTATAGCCCTTAAGGCCTCCTCTTTGGCCCGAGAGGGATTTTTTTTCACCTGAAGCACCACTCCTAAGGCTGCCACAATCCCTATGGCCGGAGCCCCTCGAATTACCATCTCCTTTATGGCCCAGGCCACATCCTCGGCGCTTTTACATTCAACGTATTTTTCTTCCCAAGGTAAAAGCCTCTGATCAAGGATAAAAAGGGTGTCTCTTTCGAACAGGATGTGGTTCATCTTCTCCTTTTCTTCCTTTTTCCCCTATCAGTCTCTACTTCAGGAAAACCCAGTTCAATAAGCCTTTTCTCAATGGCCTTTATTTTGTCTCTAAATATAGCTGCCTTCTCAAATTCAAGCCGTGAAGCAGCTTCTTTCATCAAAGTATTAAGCCTCTCTATTTCTTTCTCAATCACGTCCGGATTATAAAAATCAATCTCTTCTTCTTTCAAATCCGGTATTTTAGGATAATCGGCCTCGTAGATGGAACTAAGGATATCCGTTATGGCCTTCTTAATGGTCTCCGGAGTTATACCGTGAAGCCTGTTATATTCCTCTTGAATCCTCCGTCTCCTTCGGGTCTCTTCTGTGGCTCTGGCCATGGAGCGGGTGATAGTGTCGGCATAAAGGATCACCTTTCCGTTCACATTACGAGCAGTTCGTCCAAAAGTCTGGATCAGGGCGCGTTCTGAACGGAGAAAACCTTCCCTGTCGGCATCAAGGATGGCTACAAGGCTTACCTCCGGAAGGTCAAGGCCTTCTCTTAAGAGGTTTATTCCTATCAAACAATCGAATTTTCCAAGTCTTAAATCGCGAAGGATCTCAACCCTTTCCAAAGTGTCAATCTCCGAATGCATATACCTCACCCTAAGCCCCCTTTCCCGATAATAATCGGTGAGATCCTCGGCCATCCTCTTGGTTAAGGTGGTGACAAGGACCCTCTCGTTCCTTTCGGCCCTCTTCTTTATCTCCCAATAAAGGTCCTCCACTTGGTTCTTAGCAGGCCTTATCTCCACCTCCGGATCCATGAGCCCTGTGGGTCTTATGATCTGTTCAACTACATAAGGACCGGCCTTCTCTAACTCATAATCCCCTGGGGTGGCGGAGACGTAAACCACCTGTTTTACCCTCTCTTCAAACTCCTCAAACCTCAAGGGGCGATTGTCTAAAGCCGAAGGGAGTCTAAAACCATATTCCACCAAGGTCTCTTTTCGAGATCTATCGGCATGGTACATGCCTTGAAGTTGGGGAATGGTCACATGGGACTCATCGATGAATATTATCGTATCCGGATGAAGGTAATCCAAAAGGGTCGGGGGAGGTTCACCAGGGAGTCTTCCCGTCAAATGTCTCGAGTAGTTCTCGATCCCCTTACAGTAGCCGATCTCCAGTAACATCTCAATGTCAAAGAGCGTCCTCTGTTCGAGCCTCTGGGCTTCCAAAACTTTTCCTTGCTCCTTCAATTCCCTTACCCTCTCCCTTAATTCCTCCTTTATACCTTCAATGGCCAAAAGGAGCCTCTCCCTAGAGGTCACATAGTGACTTGCAGGATAAATGGTGTAAGATTCGACTTCGCTTATCACCTTCCCAGTTAAAGGATCAAATTCCTTTAAGCTCATCACTTCATCTGTCCAAAGCTCGATCCTTAACGCTTTTTCCTCCTCATGGGCCGGGAAGACCTCAATAATATCTCCCCTCACTCGGAAAGTACCCCTATAAAAGTCATAGTCGTTTCTTTGGTAAAGGATCTCGACCAAATAGGAAAGAAGGTCCGATCGCCTTATCTTCATTCCCTTTTTTAAGGGGAGTTTCATAGAGGCATAATCCTCAGGCGATCCCAAGCCATAGATACAGGAAACACTTGCCACAATAATTACGTCCCTTCTTTCCAAAAGGGACCTGGTAGCCGAATGTCTCAATTTGTCTATCTGTTCGTTTATCAAGGCGTCCTTCTCTATGTAAGTATCCGTTTCGGGAACGTAGGCTTCGGGTTGATAATAATCGTAATAACTTATGAAAAACTCAACTGCGTTGTAAGGAAAAAGTTGTTTGAACTCCCCATAAAGCTGAGCCGCAAGGGCTTTGTTATGGGAAATAATAAGGGCAGGTCGATTGAGTCTAGCAATGACATTAGCCATCGTAAAGGTCTTACCCGAACCCGTAACCCCTAAAAGGACCATATCCCTTATGCCTTCCTCAAGCCACCTGGAAAGAGCCTCAATCGCCTTTGGCTGATCGCCTTTTGGGTCAAATTCGGAAACCAATTTAAAATTACTCATCCACATCCCACTTGGTCCCTTGAGGGGTATCCATAAGCCTTACGCCGTAAGAAGAAAGAAGGGCACGGATGCTGTCGGCCGTCTCCCAATCCCTTTTTTTACGCGCCTCTTCTCTTTTTTTAATAAGCTCTTCTAACTTCTCAAGGGAAAGGCCTATTTCTTGGAGCTTTTTCCGTCTTTTTTTATTGAAAAACTCCTCTGGATCTTCCTTTAATATGCCAAGAACCCTTTGATAAACTTCAAGCCCCTCAAGAATCTTTTCGCCTATTTCCTTTGGAAGGGGACCTTGGGTCTTGTTTACCTCCCTCAAAAGCTCAAAAAGCGCCCCCAAAGCCCTTGCGGTATTAAGGTCATCACTTAGGGCTTCCTCAAATCTCTCCTTCAAGGTCAAGGCAAGTTCTTTGACTTTGCCTAAACCCTCATCTTTAAGGCCTTCGGCCATTTTGGCCCTTTGGATCATCCCGTAAAGCCTCTCAAGGGCCCTTTGGGTCTCCTTTAGGGTCTTGGGGGAGTAATCAATAGGGGTCCGGTAATGTTTGCTCAAAAGGAAAAGCCTCAAAGCCTCAGGGTGATATAAGTTGAGGATTTCCCTCAACAGGATCACATTCCCCAGGGATTTTGACATTTTTTCCCCTTCTATTTTCACAAACGCGTTGTGAAGCCAAAACCTAACGAAAGGTTTCCCCGTTAAGGCCTCGGATTGGGCTATCTCGTTTTCGTGATGGGGGAATATCAAATCTTCCCCTCCACCGTGAATATCAAGGGTTTCACCTAAGTACTTCTGACTCATCACCGAACACTCCAGGTGCCAACCCGGTCTCCCCTTACCCCAGGGCGAGTCCCAATAAGGTTCATCGGGTTTTGAGGCCTTCCATAGGGCAAAATCGAGGGGGTTTCGCTTTTTGGGATCGGGCTCAACCCGGGCCCCCACAAGCATCCCCTCCAGGCTTCTTCCCGAAAGCTTTCCATAGGAGGGGAATTTTTCCACCGAAAAATAAACGTCACCATCGACCACATAGGCATAGCCATTTTTGAGGAGTTTTCTCACGGCCTCGATCATCTCGGAAATGTGTTCGGTGGCTTTGGGCTCAAAGGTGGGTTTTTCAAGGCCTAAGGAACTTGTGTCAACGTAAAACTCATTGATGTACCTTTTGGCAATTGTGCTAAAATCAACGCCCTCTTCCTTAGCTCGGGCTATGATCTTGTCGTCTATGTCGGTAAAATTCCTCACGTAAATGACCTTGTATCCCCGATATTTGAAATATCGATAAAGCACATCAAATACCATCAGGCTTCTGGCATGACCTATGTGAAGGAGGTCATAAACCGTAACCCCACAAACGTACATTTTCACTCGAGACACTTCAAGGGGCAGAAAGGTCTCTTTTCTTTTGGTCAAGGTGTTATAAAGCTTGATCTCCATTCATCATCCTCCTAAAGTGAGGGCTCTTTTTAACCTTCTTTTTATCGCTTCCTCATCCAAATATAAGACCACCTTCTCCAAAGAGGGGCCTTGCTTTTTTCCGGTGAGTAATAGCCTTAAGCTTAAAAAGACTTCCTTGGGGCTCAACAAACTTCTCTCAACAACCCTTTTTATCCAATTCTCCTTTCCTCCATCAAGCTCCTCAAGAGCCGTTTGAAGAACCGTTCGGTTAACCTCATCCCTTATTCCCTCCAAATCAGGATCCTCCTTCAAAAATCTGATTAACTCCTTAAGCTCGGAGAGCGTTTTTACTTCATCCTTAAAAAGTTCAACGCCCTTTTGGTCAAGCTCACCCTCTAAAGCTATAAGACTTGGGGCTTCAGCCCTTTTAAGGTGTTCGCGGTTAAACCAAAGTAACTTCTTAAAGTCGAAAACGGGCTGGCTTCTTTCTATTTTGGTTATCTCAAAGACCTTTATCATTTCATCAAAGTCCAGGATCTCATCTCCTATCCCTCCACCTAAGTTAAGAAGGTAGTTGGCAAGTGCCTGGGGTAAAATGCCCGTTTGTCGAAGTTCCCTAAGGGAGGTAGCACCGTGTCTTTTAGAAAGCACCTTCCTATCGGGGCCGAGCAAAAGGGGGAGGTGGGCGAATTGGGGAGGAGTCCATCCTAAGGCCTTATAAAGGAGGATCTGGCGGGCAGTATTGGTCAGGTGGTCTTCTCCCCGTATCACATGAGTTATCCCCATCAGATAATCGTCGATCACACAGGCGAAGTTATAAGTGGGCCAAAGGTCCTTTCTCAAGATGATGAAATCACCAAGGTCATCCTCCTTCATGTGTTGAGGACCAAATATCATATCCTCAAAGTACACGTCTCCTTCAACCTTAAACCTAAGAGCAGGTCTTCGGCCTGAGGCCTTTAATTCTCCAATCTCCTTTTGACTTAATCTTAGACATTTTCTCTCATACCTTGGAGGAAGGCCTTGGGAAAGCCTTTTTTTCCTCAACGCTTCAAGCTCTTCCTCGGTACAGAAGCAGAAATAGGCCTTTCCCTCTTCGAGCAACCGGAAGGCATACCCCTGGTAAAGGCTCAAACGCTCGGACTGCCTTACCACTTCTCCATCGAAGTTTAAAAACCACTTAAGATCTTCCAGTATAGAGACCTCAAATTCCGGAGAAGACCTTTCGGGGTCCGTGTCCTCGATCCTGACTGAAAACTGGCCGCCTGTCTTTTTTGAGAGAAGCCAATTGAAAAGGGCCACTCGGGCGTTACCAACGTGAAGTTCTCCAGTTGGGCTTGGAGCAAAACGCGTTCTCATGTCTCATATAAAAGGGCAACTGTCAAAGCCCCTATCCCTTCACCTTTTCCGATAGCACCGAGTCCCTCAGGGGATTTGGCCTTGATGGAAATTTCTTCCTTTGAAATACCAAGCTTTTCCGAAAGTACTTCCTTCATCCTTCCGATGAAGGGAGAAAGCTTTGGGCTCTGAGCTATTATAACGATATCCACATTTCCCAAAACAAACCCCTTTTCCTTTACCCTTTTAACCACTTCCTCAAGCAACCTCAGGCTCGAGATTTCCCGAAAACGATCATCCTCCGGAGGAAAAAGCGTCCCCAAGTCGGGCAAATTTGCTCCACCAAGAAGTGCATCACAAAGGGCATGCACCACCACATCCGCATCCGAATGCCCGAAAAGCCCCTTTTCGTAAGGTATCTGAACCCCTCCAAGTACAAGGCTCCGCCCTTCTCGGAATGGATGCTGATCCCACCCAAGGCCTACTCTAACTCTTTTCCCTTCCAAATATGATCCTCCCTGAAGGAGTCTGAAGAACACTTGTAACCGTGATCTCCACCTCTTGGCCTATTAGCCTCTTCCCATCCTCCACAACCACCATGGTTCCATCTTCCAAATAACCCACACCCTGTTCAGGTTCCTTCCCTTCTTTAAGCACCTGGATCCTTAAACTCTCACCCGGTAATACCACTGGCCTTAGCGCTTGTGAAAGCTCATTTACGTTCAAAACCTCAATGCCATGAAGTTTGGCGATTTTGTTGAGGTTGTAATCGTTGGTTATTATCTTACCCCCTTTGCGCCTTGCCAGTTCTATAAGCTTAAGGTCAACCTCCCTTATCTCAGGGTAATCCTCCTCGATTATCCTAACAGGAGCTTTCGAATGCTTTTGTAATCGTGACAATATATCAAGCCCCCTTCTTCCTCTGGATCTTCTCACTGGGTCGGGCAAATCAGCTATATACTGGAGCTCTTTAAGCACGAATTGGGGAATCAACAAAGATCCCTCAATAAAGCCCGTTTCGCATATATCTGCGATCCTCCCATCTATGATGGCACTTGTATCCACGATTTTCGGCGTGGCCAAGACTTCGCCCTTTTTGAAGAAGGCCTTAAACTCAGGACCTTTTTTGGTTCCTACAATCACCCCCGTGACTAAAAGCGTAAGGTATAAAAAAAACCTTATCCAATCAGGACAGAGTCCTTCAAAGGCCTTAGCAAGCACCCAGAAACTCAACACTCCCCCTATTCCTCCGAGAAGGGAAGGGAGGCTCGTTTTAGATAGTAAATGCCCTAAGCCAATTCCCAAGGCTCCAAACCCTACTCCTAAGAGAACTCCAAAAAGCAATCCTAAGAATGAGAAAGAACCCACAAAAAGTCCTAAGAGGACCGAAAGAATAAATAAAAAAACGTAAAAAACTCCCCTCACTTTACCCTCCTCAATTTATTAAATTTAAGGAATAAATCCTAAAACTCTCAAGGAAGTCTTTTTTGGATCTCCTTTTTTATCTCCTCTTCCTGGGCGCTTTTGGCGATGGCTAACTCTTGGCTCAATAAATTAAGGGCAGCCTCCATGATCTTCTTCTCTCCGAAGGAGAGCTTTTTATATTGCTTAATTAGAGAAAGTTCCTTCAACACCCTGGCCACCTCAAATATAGAACCGCTGTTTAGCTTTTCATTATATTGACGGAAACGTTGGTTCCAGGGTTGATTCAAATCGCTTTGGTATTCCTCAGGTTGAGAAAGAGTTTCCAGAACCTTATCGGCTTCCCACGGCTTTATAACCTCCCTTATCCCCAAAGCCTTCAAGCTTTCTACGGGTATGATTACGGTTGTCTCCCATTTTAAAGGACGAAGCACATAAACCTTCTGTTCCTTTCCATTTACTTGAATGTTCTTTATATCTTCTATTACGCTCACCCCATGCCCGGGATAAACTACATAATCGCCTTTTTCAAACATCTTACACCTCACTACATCTGTCCCGTAAAAACTACTAAGGCATAAGGCCTCAATGCTTTCTCCTCTACTGGTTCGAGTTCGGCCATATCCTCTCCTAAAAGTTCAGAAACCCTTACTTTAAACCCCTCTTTCTGCAGCTGGTTCTTCACCTCCAAAATATCCCCTTTCCTTAACCCGCTTCTCTCACCGGCCAGTATTACACCTTTTCCATTCTGAATCTTTATCACCCTTATAAACCAACCCCATGAGGAGAGAATTTCTTCCGTTTTAGCCACAATATCTTCAAAAAGCCTCCAAAGAACCTCCTCCGGGCTTTGGGCCCTATTTTGGAAAAACCCCTCAAAGATCACCTTACCTTCTAAGGCTTCAAAGAGTTTAAATTCTAAAAGTGCAAAAAAGCTTTCCGAAGATCGGAAAGGACCATAAAGTTTCACCCAGATTAAAGCCTGAGTTCCATAATCGTCACCGAGCTTTAGGATCTGAGGAGTTTCGGGAAAGTTTTTGCTATCCCATTCCCCTTTATAAAAAATCGGAAGGACTCTTAAGGCCTTTTGATCGAAGACTCTTGAGAATAATTCCTCCGCAAAAGGCCTTTGATGAATAAAGGACTCCCCTACAACCTCAAAAGGCATAATCAAAACCTTCTTTTTCAAATAAAAGGGCGCTTGGGGAAGAAAGGATAACAGAGACCTTTCTATCCGTTTCGTCTCTTTCACTACAGCTTCTACGGCTTTTTCTTCCTTTTTTTTGCCTTCTTCAAACTTTACGATCTCCCACCTCTCGGGATTTTTAAAGTAATCCCTTACCTCTACAAAACTCTCCTTACCACTTTCTTTTTCTCGAACCTTTAGATAATACCGACCGTCTATGAGATAAAAGTCTTTATCGGAAAAAAGCCTCTTTTCCTCTTTTGTGTAGGGGTCCTTTGACTTTAACGATATGGTTTTACACCCTAAAAACCCTCCTCCCAGAAGAGTTAAAAATAGGATAAAACAGACCTTTCCTCTCATGTAAAAATTTTACCAACTTCCTTTGTAAAAGAAAACTTTAAGGCCTCAAATCAAATATTTTTCACATTCTTCGGGTAGAAGCGGAAATGTCTCTAAGGCTCCTTCCCATTTACCGGAAAATGTCACCTTCGAAAGATGCCTTGAAGGAACGCGAGCATATCTCAAATAAATCCCACAAGCCAAAGGCAAATCACTTTCGCGTCCTCCCGAAGGTATTAAGCCAACAGGTGAACCGAAGTTTTGAAGCTCCAATAAAAGGTCTTCTTTAGTCGAAAGTTCTCTTAATTTCGCGTTTTCCCCTTCTTTTCTTCCCACTATTAGCTTGGTAGTTGGGGATATCCGGAAATGCCTCCCTATTTTAAGCAGCTCTAAATCTCTCCTCTCAAGGGCTTCCTTATAATCCAAAAGGTCCTTAAGTCTTCGGGAAAAGGCAGGATCAGTTAGAAGACAACCACCTGCAGGTTGAGGAGCCTCATTAATGCCGAATCTCTGAGCGAGTTCTATCTGTTCTTTTCTCCCTCTTCCCCATAACCCCAAAAGGCATTCCCTTTTTACCCATCCCTCTTTCTCGGGAATGGTAGGAGGTAGCCTTTTTGCGCTCAAAGGCCTCAACAATAAGCCCACCATCCCGGATTCTTCCTCCACGGTTCTCATGGCCCTTTTGGTCTGGGAAAAGGGCCTCTGTCCCAATACCTCTCCGGTGAAAACGAACTGGGCTCCTATTTCCCTCATCAATTCACCTGCCTTTTTCACCATCAAAGCATGACAGTCGATACAAGGGTTCATTTCCGAACCACGACCGTGCTTTGGAGCCCTTATTATGGGTATAAGATCCTCCGTTATATCTACGACCTTAAGGGGAATCCCCAATATGGAGGCGGTTTTTTTTGCCCTTTTCACCTCGAAAAAGGGACTTTTAAAGGCAACGCCTATAACCTCAATCCCCTGTTGCTGCAAAATCTTAACCGCCAACATACTGTCTAAACCGCCCGAGATAAGACCTACTGCCTTTACCATTTCCGCAAAAACTCCTCCGTATGGCTTTCGAGAAGTTCTTTAAGCCCTTGAGTACTTCTCGGGCTCATCCCAAAAACGGCCCTCCAGACATCTTCCCTTTCCATACATAAGTAAATAAAACCACCAATTGGATATTCCTTAAGCCAGGAGAAGATTTTTTTATAAACTTTAATTCTCAAAGGTTTCAAGTACCTCAACTTCCCATCCTCAGCGGGCAAAAGCTCACCGGTCAATATCCAATTCTGAGGGAACCTCTTTCTTATGATTCCCGGTAAGGACTTAGGCAACCTAAAAGTACCAAGACTTATCCATATGACTCCCTTGGGCTCAATTGTTCGAAAAAGTTCCTCGATTAGTTTCTGGTAATCCACCTCCCATCCAGGATAAAGGATGATGGGATCCAAATGAAAAGCCAACGGATACCCCGCTTCTTGACAAAGTTTCGCTGCCAGGATCCTTTCCTCAATGGGAGATGTTCCAAGTTCTTGTTCCTTCTGAATTATCCTCGGAGCAAGTGACCAAGCGACAACGATCCTTTTTTTTCCCCTAAACCCCAAAAGTATATCCACATTTGAACTTTTCGTCTTGAGCTCCAGCACCCCCTTTCCAAAACCCTCGAAAAAGGAAAGAGCCTCATTAGCGAATCCCAAAAATGGCTCAAGGGCTAAACTATCGGAGAGTTCACCTGTGCCAAGCCTTAAAACCCATTGGGTATCGGCCTTTTGTTTTACCTCCTCGAAGAACTTGTACCAAGGTAGGTTTAAAATCATAAATGGGGTGTTAAGATAAGCCTGAAGCACACAATAAGTGCAATCGAAAGGACAACCCTCTACGATGTTACCTACCCAGTAACCACAACATATATATTCCTTTGTCCCAGGACATTTTTTAAAAAATTCCCCTTTGTAAAACCTGAGATAAAGTATCTCTTTGCCTTTTTTGATGGGATCATCGGCTTGAAGGAAGATCTCCCTCTCAAGTTCTTCTTTTTCCTTGGGGAGGGGATTAAAGGCGGAAAATCTCTCTATTGCCTCCTTTCCCCAAGGGAAACTTTCCAAAATTGGCTCATAAAAGACTTCCATGTTAACTCTTAAGCTGTTGGAGGATCAAAAAAGGAATAGAATCTCTGTTTTTCAAAGTCACCTCTATAATTTTTAGGTTTTTCAATTTCTTAATCCTTTCCAAAAAAGGGTCTTGAGCCAAACTTATGGTTCCAAGAAGTGACTTAGGTGAGTTTAAGATCTCCAAAATGAGATCCCGAAAGGAAAGCGAAAGGATCTCCATCTTCCCTATTTCATCTACCACTATGAGGTCCGATTCTTTTTCCGCTTTCAACAAAGCAGGTATGGCGATTCTTTCGAACTCCGATACGGAAACCCCATATCGTCCTACTTTAGGCATCTCCTTAAAGTTAACATGAGCCATTAAGGCTCTTTGACCCTCTAAATCCTTCACCAAAAAACCGACTCTTTCTCCTTTTTCCCTTATTTCCTCCGTTATAAAACCTCCGGTTCTTCCCTCAAAAGAGGAAAGAACCTTCCTTATGACCGTGGTCTTACCCACGCCTGGTCTTCCGGTAAGGAGGATCTTCATCGGGGATGCCCTACCGGCATAAGAAGCAGAGGATCGTGATTCGGTGGAAGGGAAAGGATTCTTTTCACTTCTTCATCATAAAAGGCTCCTACTATTCCCGCTCCAAGCCCAAGACATACCGCTTGAAGGAAAAGATTTTGAGCCGAATGCCCTACTTCCATGAAAACGTACCTTAAACCCCTCTCACGGTATTTGGAGGTAGTACGGGCATATTCAGCAGCAATAACCACAATAATGGGAGCCTGAGCCATCCAAGTCTGCCATAAAGAGGCTTGAGCCACCTCCCTTCTTACGTCCTCAGGTATGATGAGTTTCACAGCGTGTTCCTCTGGGAAGTACCAATAGACCCCCTTTTTTAAGCCCTCAGCTCCTCCCTCTCCTACTGCCACGTAAATCTCCACAGGATAAAGGGCCCCGGCCGAAGGAATAACTCTTCTTCCATAGGGATCAACAAGCCCGTTGGTGGACCACAATAATTGAGAAAATTCCTCAAGCTTCAACGGATCCGATTTGAAGGACCTGATGGTCTTCCTTTTGACCAAAGCCTCTTCAAAGCTTATAAGGCCTTTTTTATTTGGGGGAGGAAGCTTAAACATCTTCTCTTTCAAAATAAGCTCTCATCTCCTCAAAGAAATCTTCCGGCCTTATAGGTGCTATACTTTCTCCGTGTAAAACTTGAAAAGCGTTCATATCACTTGTCCCCCAATTGTTAAGAAACCTTCTCACAACAAGCCTTCCATAAACCCAAAAACTGCCCTTGGGTGAGGGACTACTTCCATAAAGGACAAGGTTAAAGCTATAAACATTTTTGTCATGAAAATAAGAAAAAAGCCTTTTCAATCCTTTCAAAAAGCCTCCGAAATCTTCACGAGAAAGAAACCTTATATCCTCCTTCTGAGGAAACAAAAAACAAACATCCCAAGGACCTTTCGGAGCAAAGGCCAAAAGAAAGCTCACCTCATTAAGCTCACCCAAAAACCTCTCTCCCCTCCTTTTTTCTTCCTCCAAAAGTTCCTCAAAAATACACCTTTTATAGGCCTTCCAGTAATTCAAACAGGCTTCTTCGATCCTTTTAAAATGGCAACTTGGGTAAACCCCTCCAAAGGCATGAAGATGGGGATGAAGGATACTCCCCCCTGAAGCGGGGAGAAAGTTCCAATTGAGGTAAAGGTATCTGAGGTCCGGATGAACTTCCTTTGCTCTCTTTAAAACCTCTTGGGCCAAAAGAAAGCCATCTTCCAAGGTCTCAAAATCAAGTTCCTCAAGCTTCACAAAATGCTTTTCTCCAAGGACAATGAGTGCCGAAAATCGGTCAAAAGGCCTGAGATTCGGTATGGCCACCGCATTGCCTCTCCTGGGCCTTCCCTCTTGAAAGAAGGATGACAAAAACTTGGGGGTAACCTTTTCCAAATTTTCCGGACAAAATGGGCAAAAGGCCTTTATACCCTCTTTAAAAAGCTCCTCAGGTAAAAGCGTTTCTTTACTCGGAGGTTCCTCTAAAATCCTTGAGCTTTCTCCGGTTATAGGATCCCACCTAAGTTCTACCCGAACCTCTTTCTCCGTAAAACCAGAGGTCGCATCCAAAATTTTTTCTTTATAAACCTCCCTTTTAAACTCCAACATCCTTCCTTGAGCTTTACTAACTAAATGCCCCCTTTGTCAAGCCCCATCGAACCCTTTAACTTTAAGACTCAAGCTGTTTTAAAAGTTCCGATTCCCAAAGGGCGAGCTCTTGGAGCTTATTTTCCCTTGGTCTGGGTATGGGTGCTTGGAAGATCGTCTTTATCTGAGCGGGTCTTTTACTCAGGATCACAATCCGATCGGCCAAAAGCAAAGCCTCCTTAAGGCTATGGGTAACAAAAAGGATGGTTTTTCCGTAATCCTTCCATATCCTCAATAATTCCTGTTGAAGATAAAATCGGGTTATGGCATCAACCGAAGCAAAGGGCTCATCCATCAAAAGCAAAAGGGGATCAACCGCCAAGGCCCTGGCCAAAGCCACTTTCTGTTTCATCCCACCTGAAAGTTCATGAGGGTAACGATCCTCGAAACCTTCAAGTTTTACCTTCTCTATAAGCTCCTTGACCCTTCGCCTCCTTTCCTCCTTTTTAATCCCAAGGACCTTAAGGCCAAACTCGATGTTTCCTTTTACCGTCAGCCAAGGGAAAAGAAGAGGTTCTTGGAATATTAAAACCCTATCCCTACCCCATCCTTTAACGGGTCTACCTTCAAGGAGGATTTGGCCGCTTTCGGGTTTTTCAAAACCAGCTATTAACCCTAAAAGGGTGCTTTTTCCACATCCAGAAGGGCCGATTATGGCCACAAATTCCCCCCTTTCTACTTCAAAGGAAACGTCTCTTAAAACCTCCAGGCGCCCGTTTTGGTTCGAAAAACTCTTACAGAGTCCGATGACTTTCAAAAAGCTCATGAACCATCAACCCCTTCGTCCATCGCAAGGTCCTATGTTCTATATGGCGTATCATCAGATCAATTCCATATCCAAGCGCTCCTACAATTGCCATACCTAAAAGTACATCTTGAGTCCTAAAGAGGTTTCTCGCCTCAATCATCATAAAGCCTATACCTCTTTCAACCGCCACCATTTCCGAAGCCACCACACACATCCAAGAAAGGGCAAGCCCGATCCTCAATTGGGTAAATACAAAAGGCGCAATGGAAGGGATGACGATATAAAAAACGGCCTTCCTCCAGTCTGCCCCAAGCGTAAGACCTGCTTTAACCAGATCTTTGTTGATCCTCCTCGTGGCCCCCATTATCCCTAAAACCATGGAAAACACCGTGCCTATGAAGATTATGAAAATCGCTGCCTTATCACCTATCCCGAACCACAAAATGGCCAAGGGAATCCAAGCCGGAGGAGCCAAGGGCCTAAAAAGCTGAATCAAAGGATCTAAAAATTGGGCCACTTTCGGATAAAGCCCTAAAAATACACCCAAGGGTAAGGAAAAAACTATGGCTAAAACAAAACCCAAAAGGACTCTAAAAAGGCTTGCCCCGACATGACTTAAAAGATCCCCTTTTAAAAAAAGAACCCACCCCCTCACAAAGACAGAACTTGGAGGAGGTAAAAGGAGGGGATCTATGATTTTAACTCTAGAAATAAACTCCCATACCCCCAAAAAGACCAAAACCACTAAAAGACCATTTAGGGGACGATTCATCTTTGAATGAGCCCCTTCAAAAAACTAAGATCCAACATCTTCCCCACAGGAGGAACTTCGTGAATCATTTGGTAGCGTTTCATAAGTTGAGCCATTTTTAAAACTTCCTCGGGTGCAACCTGATAGTCCACCTTCATCCTACGGGATGAAAGCGATTCCAATACGATTCCGGGATCAAAACCCTTCATGTATTCGCATATGATTTTTGCTGTATCCTCCTTGTTGGTATTGACATATTCTACGCTTTTCACATGAACCTTTAAGATCTTTTTCAGGTTTTGTGGTTGAGAATTTATAAAGTCCTGATGAGCTACAACCACACAACAAGGATGATCTTTCCAATAATTGTCATAATAAACGAGAATCCTACCCCATCCAGAAAGCTCCGCTTCCGTTAAAAATGGCTCCGTATTAGAGGAAGCCTCAAGCTGCTTGGTCTTAAGGGGACCGATCATATCACCGAGCTTCATAAAGTAGAGAAACTTCACATCCCCCTCAGGAATCAAACCTTCTTTCTCCAATGCATAACGTGCCATTATGTCAAGGATTGAAGCTCTTATGGTAGCAATCCTTTTGCCTTTTAAATCCTTTACGGTTTTTATCTCCGAGTCCTTTAAAACCAAAATCCCATCGCCTCCCCTGCCAGTCATGGCGACAATTTTAATCGGCACCCCTTCACTTATAGCAGCAATAGCCACAGGAATAGGAAAAGCCCCCATTTGAAAATCCCTTCTCTTCAAGGCCTCCACAATCTCCGTATTAGAAGGAACAAGTCTTACTTCCACTTTTAGGCCCTCTTTCTCATAGAGCCCATATTTGTCAGCTACATAAAAGGGGGAATGATCAGTGGCCGTTCTTACACCTATCAAAATCTGGGAAAAACCCAAATTTACCCAACCAACAACGAGAAAAAGCACAAACATTTTTCTCATCGCCCCTCACCTCCTCCTTAAAAATTAAAAGGGCACCCCCGGCTGGGTGCCCTTTTAAGGCTAACATACCGGTCTTTATATTTTTTAGTATCAACTTCTTTTCTTAGTCAAGACGTTTTGAATAAACGATTCTACGTTGGTCTGTTTTACCACCTCACATATGGCATCTCGTTCTCTTTGAAGCTGTTCCTCCAAGTCCTTATAAAGGCAGGCGTTAACCAGGGATTTATAAAAGGGAATCACTTCCTGAGGAAGGGAAAGTAGTTCTTTAATGAGTTTCTCTACCTCCTCATCCAGCTTCTCCCGTGGAAACACGAAGTTCACGATTCCAAGCTCCTTTGCCTCCTTAGCGCTTATATCCCTTGAAAGGAGATAAAGCTCGTTATATTTTTTCTCGCCTATAAGTTTTGGCAAAAATACGCTTCCTCCTCCATCTGGAGTAAAGCCTATTCGCCGATAAGCCACATTGAAAATGGCATCCTCCGAGGCCACAATCAAATCACAAGCGAGAGCAAGGTTCATTCCTGCCCCTACGGCAAATCCTTCAACCAAAGCCAAACTTATCAAAGGGGCCTTTCTTATTTTTATCACAAGTGCATTTAATAAACTTACCGCTTCCCAAACCCAAGAAACCGCATCTCCGCTTTCTAAACACTCCTTAAGATCACCTCCCGCCGAAAAAGTCCCACCACTTCCTTTCAGGACCGCAATCTTCCCACCTTTTTTTTGGACTTCGTCGAAGGCTTGGAATAACTCTTTTATCAAGCTTTTATTTAAAGCATTTTTCCGAGAAGGCCTGTTTAGAATAATCCACCAGACACCATTTTCCCTTTCTTCCAATACAACTTCCACCATCCTTACCTCCTTGACCATTTGATTTTTATAGGTTAGTTTAATACGTCAATCCAAGGAAAAAAATCGAATGGGGAGAAAAGATGGGATCCGTTTTGAAATGGAGGAGACGAAAAATCAACAAACACAAGAGACGTAAGCTTCGCAAAAAAATGCGTTACAAAACCAAATAATTTCATATGCACAAGTTTTTCCCCCACATTTTGTTGTTTTTTTTGACAGTAGGATCAACTTTCCTCATAGGAGGTCCGGTTTACTCGCTCACTTTAATGGCAATTCTATTAGCCCATGAGATGGGACATTATTTGTTAAGTAGACATCATAGGGTTTCGGCCTCCTTGCCCTATTTTATCCCCTTCCCTTTTCCTCCTTTCGGAACGCTTGGAGCAATTATAAAGAGCAAAAGCCCTATCCCCAATCGGAAAGCACTTCTCGATATAGGCGTCTCCGGTCCTTTGGGAGGGCTTTTTTTGGCCCTTCCGGCAATTGGCCTCGGACTTTTGCTTTCCGAACCGATCCCAGTCTCCCAATTACCACCTCAGACCATAAAACTCTCAAGCCCCCCTTTCTTTTTGCTTATTCAAAAGCTCGTTCTGGGTGATATTCCCGAGGGTTATGATGTAATCCTTCATCCCCTAGCCTATGCGGGATGGGTTGGTCTTTTTGTTACCGCCCTTAACCTCTTGCCCATAGGTCAACTGGATGGAGGACACGTGATGTATGCCCTTTTTGGACCAAAAAGTCGATTGATATTCAAATGGACGATGATAGGGCTCATGTTGACAGCCCTTTTCGTAAATTTGGGGTGGCTTCTTTTGATCGTACTCATCTCCAGCTTAGGTTGGCGCCATCCGCCTCCACTTGATGATCTCACTCCCCTTGATTTCAAAAGGAAGCTTTTAGGCATAGTGACCATCTGCGTATTTTTCTCATCCTTCACCCCTGTGCCCTTCCCCCAATGGTCCTTGGGACTTAAAGACCTTTTAAAGGAATTAGGAATATGGAGCTTATAGACCTTCACGTCCATACGACCGCATCAGATGGTTCACTGAGTCCAAGCGAAGTGGTAAGAAGGGCAAACTCCTTAGGACTTAAGGCCATCGCCATAACTGATCATGATACAGTCGCCGGAGTCGAAGAAGCCTTAAAAGAAGGGGAGTCCTCTAAGGTTGAAGTTATACCGGGAATAGAACTAAGCGTTGATGTCTCAAAGGGAACCTGTCATTTATTGGGATATTTTATAGACTTCAAGGACAAAAACCTTTCAAAAAAACTCCAACTTGTTCAAAGGGCAAGGGAGGAGAGAAATCTCAAGATGCTTAAAAAGTTGAAGGAACTCGGAATAGAGCTAACCTTAGAAGAGGTTAAAACATTTGCCAAAGACGGTCAGCTCTGTAGGCCCCATTTTGCTTTGGCCATGTTTAAAAGGGGTTACGTCTCTTCGGTCGATGAGGCCTTCGAGCGGTTTCTAAAAAAGGGCGGACCTGCTTATGTGGAGAAGTTTCGTTTAAGCCCGAAGGAGGCTATTAGAATGATCCTTGAGGCCAAGGGCATTCCGGTACTGGCCCATCCATTTACTTTAGAACTCGAAGAAAACCAATTTGAAGTTTTCCTAAAAGAACTGAGGGAACACGGCCTTAAGGGCATTGAAGCTTACTATCCAGATCATACCCCTGAACAGACTGAAGTATACGAAAGACTTGGAACGAAGTACGGTCTCCTCATAACCGGAGGCACCGATTTTCATGGCCCCCCACGGGATGAGATAGAACTTGGAAAAGGTCGAGGAAACCTTTTAATCCCTTATGAACTACTTTTAAAACTGAAAGAGGAAAAATGGAAATCCTGAAGGCTGTCCTTTTGGGAATAATTCAAGGCCTTACCGAATTTTTGCCCATTTCAAGCTCAGGTCATTTGGTGATATTTAAGGAGGTCCTCAAATACAAAGAACTCGGAGTGGGCTTTGATGTGTTTCTACATTTCGGAACGCTTATTGCCCTCCTTTTCAAATTCCGAAACCTTATTTTTGAGCTGTTTAAAAAACCTTCTAATTCCCTAATTTCTCCCCTCATAATCGCTTGCCTGGCCACCGCTCCAGGAGGACTTTTGGTTCACTTCTTACTGAAAGAGATCTTTTTCTCTGGAACTTTTGCTTCGGTGATGCTTTTTTTAACGGGTCTTTATCTCTTTTCCACTTGTAAACTTAAGGAAGGCCGAAAGGATCTGCCTACTTTTAAAGATGCTTTTTTTATAGGTATAAGCCAGGGCTTCGCAGTCCTCCCGGGCCTTTCCCGCTCGGGTCTTACCATCGCTACAGGGCTTCATTTGGGACTTAAGAGAAAAGAGGCCTTTTACTTCTCCTTTCTCCTTGCCATACCGGCGATTTTGGGAGCAATGATTTTTGAAGGAAAGGAAATCCTTTCGGGGTTTGAGGGTTCTTTTGGAATTTTTCTCGGAGGAGCGTTAAGCGCTTTTTTAAGCGGTTATCTTTCTTTAAGTTTTCTCCTCAAAAAGGTCGAAAAAGGTAAACTTTATCAATTCGCTCCCTATTGCTGGAGCGTTTCCTTGACTTTTTGGTTTTACAAGCTTCTGGAGAGCAAGTTTTGAGGGACCTTTTGGGAAAAAAGCTGGTCATGATAGGAGGAAAAGGGGGGGTCGGGAAAACCACCTGCGCCTCGGCTTTGGCTTTCTTTTCGGCTAAGGAAGGCAAAAAGACGCTCCTCCTTTCAACTGATCCAACACCTTCACTGTCGGATATCTTAGAACTTGAGCCAAGTGAGGAGATAAGGGAAGTACCCGAAAGTGAGGGAAAGTTATTCGTCCTTGAGATCTCGTCCGAAAAGATCCTAAAGCTTTGGAGGGAACGTTTTGGAGAGGAGATCTACGAAGTCATAAGCGCCTTTACCACTTTGCCAAAGGATTTCGTCCTCCAATACATAGGAAGTGCCCCGGGAATCGAAGAGGAATACATCCTTTATTACATATACCAACTCACCCAAAAGGAATCCTTCAATTTTATCGTCTGGGACACCGCCCCAGCAGGACACACCCTTAAGTTATTGAAGCTACCCACTTTGTTTTTGAAACACTTGGAGGGAGCCACCAAGTTTTACTTAAATTTGCTCGATGGAATCGAAAAGACCAAGGACATACTTGGACTCAAATCGAAAAGAGGCATTTTGAGAATAATAGAGTCCTGGCAAAACCTTTCGGAGGCAATAGAAACTTTTATAAGGGACAAAAAACATGTGGGTTACGTGATTGTGACCATCCCCGAGGGCTTAGCGGTAAAACAGACAGAAAGGATTTTTCAAGAACTTTATAGTAACAACCTTTGGGTAGATCGTTTGATTATAAACCAACTTGTACGGACTCCCGATTGCCCTTTCCACTCAAAACGTTTAAAAATGCAACAAAAATACCTGGAATCTATCAAAAGGCTTTTCCCAGATCCCGTCATAATCCCTTCGTTACCCGAGGAAATAAAGGGGTTAACAAGAATCGAAAAAATTTCAAACTTCATCTTCAACCCTACCTCTTAAGACACTCCAAACCTTGACAACTTGTAAATTTTGGTATACAGTATACTCACAAAATTGTTGAGAGGGTTTTAAAAATGGAACAATGTGAGGAATATAAGATAGTGGGTAAATCTGTTCCAAGAAGGGATTCTATAAGTAAAGTAACTGGGCAAGCAATTTATACGAATGACATAAAGCTTCCGCGTATGCTTTATGCCAAAGTACTGCGGAGCCCTCTTCCTCACGCCAAAATTCTTAACATAGACGTAAGTCGAGCTTTACGGCTTCCTGGGGTCAAGGCAGTTGTTACCGGTTTTGATACCAAGGGAGTTAAATGGGGAGTTTTTAAGTACACTCAAGATCATCCATTACTTCCAAGAGACAAAGTTAGGTATGTGGGTGAAGATGTGGTGGCGGTTGCGGCGATTGACGAAGAAACAGCTATGGAGGCTTTGGAACTCATAAAGGTTGATTACGAACCCCTTCAGGCCGTGTTTGATCCCATAGAGGCTATGCAAGAGGGAGCTCCCCTCATTCACGATGAATTTCCTCGTAACATCAATATACATGTGCATATAGAAGTGGGCAATGTGGAGGAGGCTTTTAAAGAGTCCTATTTGGTCATGGAAAACACCTTCCGAGCAGCCGGTGAAGCCTATGCCATGATGGAACCCTATGCGGTAGTAGCCCATTATCATGAAGGTTTTTTAGATATTTGGTGTCCTAATGCCGGCCCCCATGTGAGAGCCAAGGCCCTTTCCAATTTGTTAGGCCTTCCTTTAAACCGCGTACGAGTAAGACACGTAAACATCGGAGGGGCCTTCGGAGGACGAAGTGAGGTTCAACCTGCAGATTTGATAGCCGCTTTGTTGTCAATCAAAACGGAAAGGCCCGTAAAATTGAGCCTGACGCGTGAAGAAAATGCCATGTGCAGTCGACAAGTACATGATGTAATTGCGACCATAAAAACAGGGGTTAAAAAAGATGGCACTATTTTAGCCAAGGAATTTAAAGTCATTTATGACGGAGGGGCTTACAGTTCAACGGGTCCGATCGCTACTTCAGTACCTTATTACGTATATGAAGAAACCTATAGAATTCCCAATGTGAGGTATGATGGTTACAGGGTTTTTACCAACAAGGGAATACGGGGTATGTACGGGTGTCACGGCAGGGCTTTTTTAGTGGGCAATGAGATACAGCTTGACATGATTGCCGAAGCCTTGGGGATGGATCCCGTTGAAATTCGATTAAGAAACGGTCTTAAAGTTGGTGAAGAAACGATTACTAAATCCAAGATTATCAGCTCAGGGCTTCATGAAGCGCTTAAGAAGGTTTCAGAAAAGGCCAATTGGCAAGAAAAAAGGTCTTCTATTATCAAAGGTTCTGGCAAAGGAATAGGAATCGGTTGTATAGGAATGATGTGCGGTTTTCCCATGGGTTTCCGATCGGGTTCATCTTGTTATGTGAAGTTTAATGATGACGGACAAGTAACTTTAATGACAGGTATCGTTGATAACGGACAGGGTAACGAGTCTTTGGCTATACAAATAGCTTCGGAGGTTTTGGGTATTCCAATGGAAGATATCAATTTGGTCAATGCGGATACTGAGGTTACTAATCTCGACCAAGGTGCTTATTCTCAAGCTGCTACTTTTGTAAGTGGAAATGCAATTAAAAGGGCTTGTGAAGATGCAAGGAGTCAAATATTAGCTATAGCCTCTGATAAATTGGGCGTTCCGGCGGAAGAGTTAGACTTAAGAAACCGAATGGTCGTGTGGAAAAAGGACCCTTCCAAAAACATACCCATCCAATGGATCGTAAGAGAGGCCTTTTTTATGGGAAAGCCCATTGTTGGTTTCGGGAGTTACATGCCAAAAATCGATTTTGAACGGGAATGGGTAAAAAGGCCTCATGGTCAACTTGCTGGCACCTTTTCTTACGGGGCTTGTGTGGCGGAATTGGAAGTGGATGAGGAAACCGGGAAGATTTACATCCCGCGTTTTTACGCCGCCCATGATTGCGGTTATCCCATTAATCCAATGGCCGTTGAAGGACAAATAGAAGGCTCTATTGTGCAAGCGGGAGTGGGGGTAATTTTTGAAAAAAATTTATGGCATAAGGGATTTCTATTAAATCCAGATCTTTTGGAATATAAAGTCCCATTGGCGTGTGACATTCCGGATATGGAACCGATAATAGTGAACTCTTATGATCCCGAAGGACCGTTTGGAGCCAAAGAAGGAGGCTTGACTATAAGGATGAGTGCATATAGCGCTGTTGGAACGGCCTTATATCAAGCCTTGGGTATACCTATTACGGAGCTTCCTTTTACTCCCGATGTAGTGTGGAAGGCCTTGAGGAAAGGCAAGAAAGAGGAGGCCGAAAAATGAAGCTTCCTAAGTTCCTATATTTTAGGCCCAAAACCATAGAAAAAGCCCTGGCGACCTTTACCGCTTATGATGGCAAGGCCGTGTATCTAGCTGGTGGAACCGATCTCATACCCTGTATGAAATTAGGCCTTAAAAAGCCTACGGCGGTTATAGATCTAAAGGGTATTGAGGAGCTTAAAAACGTAAGATTTGAGGGTGACAAAATATTAATAGGCTCTCTTGTCACGCTTTTCGAATTATCGAAAACGCCAATGATAAAGGAAAAGTTTCCTGCCCTTTTTGAGGCTTTGGTTTCAACCTCCTGTGAAACTTTACAAATGAGAGGAACTATAGGAGGTAATATTTTACAGGATACCAGATGCCTTTTTTACAATCAATCCGAATTTTGGAGAAAAGCAAAGGGACCATGCGTTAAAACAGGGGGTGAAAGATGTCACGTAATAGGTGCGAGCGAATGTTTTTCTAACTACATGAGCGATATAACTCCAGCTCTTATTACTTTAGGAGCTTCTTTAAAACTGGTGGGAATAGAAGGGGAAAGGGATATCCTATTAAAGGACATTTTTACGGAAAACGGCGCCTCTCCTCTTTCTTTAAAACCAGGAGAAATCCTCTATCAAATCTCCATCCCGAATGAACCCATGAAGGGAGGATATGAAAAACTGAGGTTAAGAGGTTCAATTGATTATCCCCTCTTAGGGATAGCGTTATCGGGTTCGATTGAAAAGGTAAGAATAGCAGTTGGAGGTATAGGTCCAGCTCCAAAGATATGGGAGGGCAAATTAGAAGAAGTTCCCTTAAGTACACAAAAGCTATCCCAAGAAACAAAAGCCATTGCCAACACTATAATGGATCCTCTTTACAGAAAACACATGATACCTGTTCTTTCACAAAGGTTAGCCAAAAGGGTCTTTGGAAATTGAAGGAGGCAGCAATGGAATTCATAAGGGTCCAATTTAAGGTTAATGGTGAAGAGGTTGATCTCAGCGTAAAACCTTACGAGACCCTTCTGGAAACTCTAAGGAATCGATTGGAACTCACGGGAACTAAAGAAGGGTGTAGTCTTGGAGCCTGTGGAGCTTGTACAGTTTTACTAAACGGGATGCCCGTAAGGTCATGTTTGTTGCTAACCGCCGAACTCAATGGCCAAGAGATAACTACAATAGAAAGTCTTAAGCAAGGAGATAAGCTTCATCCTTTACAGGAAGCCTTTGTCAATCATGGAGCAGTACAATGCGGTTTTTGTACACCTGGGATGATACTTACGGCTAAAGCGCTGTTAGATCGTAATCCAAAACCCACTCGTTCGGATATCATCCGAGCTATTTCTTCTAACATATGCCGTTGTACAGGTTACAAGAAGATCATCGAAGCAATAGAAACAGTTGTCCAAAAGGAGGAAAGATGAAACTCTTAGCGGTGGATCATATATGTATTGCGGTGAAAGATCTAAAAAGCGCTCGTAAGCGTTTTGAAGAAGATCTGGGATTAGAACCTGTAGTTGAATATACTGCCCCTGAAGAGAGAATTAATGTAATTAGATACTATGTGGGTGATATAGCTTTCGAGCTTATTGAACCCACTGACGAAAAAAGTGAAGTAGCTAAATTTCTCAAAAAGAAAGGCGAAGGAGTCTTTCTGATCTCTTTTCGCGTTCCGGATGTAGAGGAAGCCCTTAAGGAGCTTCAAGAAAAAGGTGTAAAGACTATCGATACTAAACCCAGGTTTTTGATGGGCAATAGATACGCTTTTATTCATAACCCTAAAGAAATGTGTGGCCTTTTACTTGAGGTTCTTGACGGTGATTTCACCTTTCCCACAAGGGAAAATGAAGATCAAAGTTGATGCCAATTTCATGATAATGAATAGGTTTAACCCCCCGATATATTTAGAGATAAAAGAGGGGGCGACTTTAAAGGATACAATCGAAAAGATTCAATCTATTATTTTCCCCATCAAAGTTTTGGACCATAGGAAAAATCCCGGAGAAGATTTAAGAAGAATAATCCTTAACGGAAAGTCTCTTCTTCCTACCGAAATAGAAGGCATTGCCCTTCGTGAGGGAGACGAGGTGTTCTTGGAAATTTTCCTTGAACCTTTAGGAGGTGGTTAACCTCCTTTTTTCTCCTTTAAGGCCTTAAGAATCTTCTCAGGCGTAATAGGTAGATCCTTTATCCTTATCCCAATTGCATCATAAATGGCATTAGCAATAGCAGGCGCCGAGGGCACACAACCTGGCTCACCAATGCCTTTAGCCCCATACGGCCCGGTTTCTTCCCACGGTTCTATTAAAACAGCCTCTATAGGAGGCACATCTTTAGCTGTAAGGATTTTATAGTCCCTAAAGTTGGGATTCATAAGCTCTCCTTCTCGAAAGATCATCTCCTCAGTAAGCGCAAACCCTAAGCCCATAACTGCACCACCATAAATCTGCCCTTTTATTAACATGGGATTTATCGCCTTACCCACATCGTGAACTGCCACATATTTTAATATCTTAACTTTCCCCGTCTCTTTATCCACTTCTACTTCAACTCCATGGGTACCATATGCATATGCCTTTGAAAAATTGCCTTTAAACTCTTTGTCATACATTTCAGTATCAGGATCATAAAAATATTCGGCCATCATTACAGTTCCTTGTTTTCTGTAATGAATATTCCGCAAAAGCTTAGATAAAGGTATGTTTTTTGAAGCATCTTTTTCAGAAAATATCAATCCATTTTTAATATTAAGCTCATTTTCACTCACTCCAAGAATTAAAGAAGCCAACTGTAAAATTTTTTCCTTAATTTTTCTTGCTGCTCCTAAAGCTGAATGACAGGCAATAAAGGTAGTTCTGCTTGCATGAACACCAACATCCCATGGACATATATCAGTATCGTTCCATATTACTGTCACATCATCAATAGGAACGCCTAACTCTTCAGCAACTACTTGAGCAATAACTGTATCGGCTCCTTGTCCTATATCAGTAGCTCCCGTAAAGACTTGGACTTTACCAAAATCATCTATTTTAATTATGGTGCCACAACCATCTGATCGATACACTCTTGCGCCACCGCCCACATGGATCAATGAGGCCATTCCAACTCCTCTAGCCTTATCCCTTTGTTTATCTCTTTTTTCTTTCCACTCTAACAATCTTCCTACCTCTTCAACGCACTCCTTTAAAGCACAAGAGGAAACCCTGAAATTTTGGGGAGTAATTTCTCCTGGTTGATTAGCGTTTATCAAACGAAATTCCATAGGGTCTATCCCAGCTTCCTCAGCTAATTCATCCATGGAACATTCTATAGCCCAAGTGGCTTGAGGATTGCCGTACCCTCGCATCGCTTGACAGTAAGTATTATTGGTATATACACACGTAGCTGTATATAGAACATTTGGAACCCGATAAAGGGAAGAGACGGGCATCATCATTACCGAGGGCGTGGTGGCGCCCCACGAGGTACGCCCTCCGTTATCCAAGATCATGTGTACCTCTCGGAAGGTTAACCTGCCTTCTTTATCACATCCTTGAGTAATCTCAATAATAGTAGGTTGTTTAGGAGAGGTGTACTTAAACTCTTCTTCACGAGTGAAAAGTATTTTTACTGGACGCCTCGTTTTCCATGCTAAAAGAATTGCAATGTATTCATAGGGATAAGTATCCAACTTTGAACCAAACCCACCCCCAATATACGTTTGAATAATCCTCACCCTCTTATCGCCCAGTCCCAATGCGGTTAAAAACTCTTGAAAATCCCTTTGTGCTAAAAAGGGAATTTGTGTATTAGAATACATCGCCAAGTTGCCCTGGGGATCAAAATAGGCCACACACCCGCTTGTACCCATACAGCAATGGGTCACCCAGGTAGTTTTAAATCGATCACTAACGATATGCACGGACCGCTTCTTAGCCTCTTCCACATCTCCAACCTTTAACTTCCATGGAAGAGGTAATATGTTACTACCTCGTTCCTCATGAATAAGGGGAGCTCCTTCTTGCATAGCCTCTATGGGATCAAAGACGGCCGGAAGGGGTTCGTAATCAACCTTTATTAGGCTTATCGCTTCCTCAGCTATATCCGGGTCAGTAGCCGCAACTGCTGCTACTTCGTCCCTTAATGTGACTACCTTGTTTTTCTTTAAAGGCATATTATCCTTTAAAAAGCCAAATCGAAACTCCGGGACATCATAGCCCGTGAGGACTGCCTTAACCCCGGGTAACCGCTTAGCTTTAGACGTATCTATATTAACTATCCGCGCATGCGGATATTGGCTCCACAAAATTTTCCCATAAAGCATCCCTGGAAGCGTTACATCTTGTATATAAAAAGCTTGACCTGTAGCTTTGTAATACGCATCTCGTTTTGGAATAGGCTTCCCTACAACGCTAAATTCCACTGCTTCTTTATTTTTTACTTCCATGATATTCCTCCGCTGCATACTTTATGGCTTCGATAATTTGTACATAACCTGTACATCGACATATATTACCAGCAATAGCCTCTTTTATTTCCTCCTCGTTAGGTGAAGAGTTTTTTTCCAATAAGGCCTTTGCGGACATTATCATCCCAGGAGTACAAAAACCACATTGAATAGCTCCGCGTTCAATGAAAGCCCTTTGTAATGGATGAAGCGTCTCAGAAGTTTGAGCTAATCCCTCTATGGTCCAAACTTCTTTTCCATCAACTTCCATTGCGGGATATATACACGAAACAACCGCTTTCCCATTCATTTGCACAGTACATGCCCCACATTCTCCCATTCCGCATCCCTCTTTTGTACCTTTAAGTCCTAAAACTTCACGAAGCAAATAAAGTAAGGTCCACGATGGATCCACTTCAATGCTTATCTCTTCACCGTTCAGCCTAAAATTTATCATGTATCTCACCTTTAAACCTCCTTCAAAATCCTTCTCAAACAAATAAGAGCCAATCTTTTCGTCAATACTTCTATCATCTCTTTACGATACCAAGCTACACCTCTCCAACTATCTCTTACTTGTGCCTTTTGCAAAGCCGAGTCTGTTACTTCCCATAGAAGCTGATCATTCAAACGCTTACCATTAACTATCCCCTCCAACTCTTTCACCTTTAAAGGGATAGGAGCTGCAACTCCTAAAGCAAGCCTTAATTCCTTACAGAGGATCTCGCTTTCGTTTAAGGCTCTTGACTGATCATCCCAAGTGGAATCCGGTGAATCAAAAACCTGCTGTAATTTCCCGTATTTTACAAGTTCCACATCTAAATACATGGCCACGCCTATTATAGGGAGTTCAAGGGCCGCCCTTCGGGTATGTTTCCAATAGGCGCTTTTAGCGGTTTTTGGGGGTATGGGTAAGCTGATCTCCATCAATAACTCATCCTCTTTTTTCGCGGTCTTACCTGGACCAAGGAAAAACTCCTCCAAAGGCAAAGACCTTCTCTCCTGTTTGCCCTCAAGCGTTATCATGGCATTATGAACTAACAAGGGAGGAGCGGTATCCGCCGAAGGAGCAGCATTACACAGATTCCCCCCTATAGTTGCCACATTTCGGATTTGGACCGAACCAAGGTTTCTAACAGCATCCATAAGGGCTCCAATTTTTCCTTCGATAAGGATGGACTTTTCTATTTCTCTATGCGTAGTAAGCGCTCCTATTTTTAAGTACCCATTTTCCTCCCTTATATAAGAAAGACCCGGAATCTCGTTGAGGGAAATCAAAACTTCGGGATTCCACTTCTTGTTCTTTAACCCCACTATCACGTCTGTTCCACCGGCGAGGAACATGGCCTTTTCGCCATATTGAAGTTTAAGATCTATGGCTTCTTTTACTGACTTAACCTTGTAATATTCCTTTATCATTTTTAATCTCATCATCTTCTCACTCCCTATAATCAAAGACTCTTTTCGACTTGCGATCTGTGCGAGGCAAACTCCCGTAATCCACTATCTCTACATCACAACTTACCAAAACTTGGCTTTTTATCTTCTCCGAAATCTCCTCAGCAATTTTGGAATCCATTGAAGGATCGCCGTCTTTCTCCCTTTCCACTTTGAGGATCATGTAATCCTTACCGTCTTGGCGCCTTTCCAAGATTATCTGATACTCACTCCCAATACCCGAAATGGAAGAAAGGATTTCGTCTATATGACTTGGATAGACGTTCACTCCCCTTATGATGAACATGTCGTCGGATCTTCCCAATATCCGATCGTGTAAGGAGAATATCATTCCACAAGGACATTTTTCAGGTATCAAACGGGTCAGATCCCTGGTCCTATATCGAATCAGAGGAGCGGCCTCTTTTTTCAAGGTAGTAACCACCATCTCCCCTATCTCACCTGGCGGTACGGGCTTCAGGGTTTCGGGGTCTAAAATTTCTAAAATATAGTAGTCGCTCCAATAGTGGATGCCTTTGTGAAATTCGCAATCTATACCGGCACCAGGCCCATACAACTCCGTTAACCCGGTTATATCAAACACATGTTCCACTCCCAACAATTCCTTTATTTTCTTCCTCATCGTATCACTTGACCTTTCCGAACCCATTATCACCCTTTTTAAATTGATGCTCCCCCTTAACCCTCTTTGATCAACCTCCTCCGCCAGAAGCAAAGCCATAGAGGCCGTACAACATATTGCCGTCGTTTGAAAATCAACCAAAAACTGGCATTGCATATCCAAGTTGCCCGGTCCGATGGGTATTGCCATAGCTCCCAAGCGTTCACATCCCAGTTGAAACCCCACACCCGCCGTCCATACCCCATAACCGACCGCTATTTGGACCCGATCAAGGGGGGTAACCCCGGCTACTTCGAAGCATCGGGCCATCATGTCGGCCCAATCGTCGATATCCTTTTGTGTGTAGCACAGGACTTTTCTCTTACCAGTGGTGCCAGAAGAGGCATGTATTCTAACTATTTTCTCAAAGGAAATTGACCTCAAAGGGAAAGGATAGCCGTCTCTCAGGTCTTGAGCCGTGGTAAAGGGCAATTTACTTATGTCCTCCAGGGTCTTTATGTTATCGGGCTTCACTCCTGCTTCTTGCATTCTTTTCCGGTAAAATTCAGATCCTTCATAGGCGTGCTTCACCGTCCACCTTAAACCCTCCAGCTGTAGCTCCTTTAGTTCTTTTTCGGTCAATTTTGGGATGAAGGACCTTTCTCCCATAAAAATCCTCCTTAAAAGGTTGTCTTCATTTGGAGTTTTTCTCTCAGTTTTTGGGTCTTCTCCCAATCGATCTCATAGGTATGGGTATCGATTACCACCCCATATTCTTCCTGGGCCTTTTCCAAACTTACATACCCATAAAGCACATCTCGTTTGACCATTTCGGGATCCCTCTCCAAAGGATCGCCGAACCCCCCTCCTCCTGGGGCATGAAATTCGATGATGTCACCGGGTTTACAAAAAGTTAAAGTACTAGGATCACCCGGCTCCCCATTGATGAGGAATTTGGACTTGGCTCCGGGCTTCCCTCCGAAAAGCCCTTCCGCGGGGTATTTGAACCTTCCTCCTTGAATGGCTATTACCACTGGGGGTTTAGGAGCAAACTCGTCATCCGGGACTTTCACCACAAAGGTCCTTCCAAGGCCACCTCTCATCTTTCCAGCTCCTCCGGAATCGGGGATCAAGTTTCTTTCTAAAACCAAAAGAGGAGTATCGCTTTCGAAGATCTCCACTGGCGTATTAGCCCCGTTGGCGGGGAATATGGCACAATGATGCCCATCGCTTTTGCTACTGGCTCCCATTCCTCCACCACCTATTACGTTAGTGAGCCAAGGACTTCCATCATGGCGTTGACCATAAAATATGTAAGTATGGGCAGGTGTCCCTCCACAGGGAGCGATCACCCTCTCAGGAATAGCAGGTGCTAAGGCTCGGAAAACCAATTCCGCCATAAAATGACCGATCTGCATCCTGGCAGCCACTGCTGCCGGGAACTTGCAGTTAACCACGCTTCCTTCCGGAGCCGTGACTTTAATAGGCCGAGTCGAACCCTCATTTACGGGAATCTCAGGATCTACTGCGCTTTTAATGGCCATAAAGCAGTAGGCATAGGTGAAGTTATAAACCACATTCCCCCCCCAATCCACTTGGGGAGAAGTACCCGTGAAATCTACCTCCACTTCTCCGTTTTTAACCTTAACGTTCAGCTTGACCAACACATCGTCCTTACCCGGAGGCCCCTCTATCACCGTCTCGAACGGATAAACGCCCTCAGGGATATTGGAGATTCCCAATCTCATACTGCGTTCAGATCTCTCTATAATCTCCTCTGCCAAATCATCCAGATCCTTTAATTCTTCCTCTTCCAACATCTCTATTAATTTACGGGCGCAAACGTGATTAGCGGCCACTTGACTCCTTATATCACCGATAACTGAATCCGGAGTCCTCACATTCCAGCGAATTATCTCAAGAAGTGCCTCGTTTAATTTACCCTCTTCGTAAAGTTTCACCGGGGGTAAGAACAAACCCTCTTCAAAGACCTCGCGATTATCCGAAGAGACTCTACCTCCCACATCAGAATGGTGAAACACACAAGCGGTGAAAGCCACAAGTTCACCTTTGTAAAAAACCGGGCTTAACACACATATGTCATTCAAGTGCCCAGCCAGAAGCCAAGGGTCATTTACTATTATCACGTCCCCTGGTCGGTAACTCTCAAGGGGGAACATATTTACAATTTTCTTAATTCCTAAGGCCATAGCCCCAGCTTGTCCGGGGGTACAAAAGGTCCCTTGGGCCAATTCTCGACCGTATCTATCGGTAAACATACAGGTATAATCATGAGCGTCCCGCAAAAGACTCGAAAAAGCGGTACGAGCAACCGTAGCATCTGCCTCATCCACAATGGCAAGTAGACGCCTCCATAAAATCTCTAACCTTATGGGATCGAACCTCCCCGCCATTTTTTCGTCCCCCTTTACCCTTTGATCTTGATCCAAACGAATCCATACTCGTCCACCGACGCCTCCGCATCCTCACCTATTATTATGGTGGACTCCCTCTCTTCGATAATGGCAGGTCCAATGATTAAAGCACCCGGGAAGAGCTTATATCGATCATAAACATCGAATAATATGAACTCCTTTTTCAAAAGGGAGAAAGCCTCCCTTTTCCCCTTTCGGGCCTTCTCGAGATCTTCCGATTCCACTTTCAATTGAGGAAATTTAAAAGGCCTCTCTGGGAGTTTTGCTCTTACCCTAAAGGTCACAAATTCTATGGGACTTCCTGGGTAAGTCCGTCCATAAAGACGCTGATAGTGTTCGTGAAAGAGCGCCTTTATTTCTTCTTTTGACCACAAGTTAAAGGGCTTCCTCTCAACGGGGATCGTGGTCTCTGAACCTTGACCCACATACCTCATATCCAATGCCCTTTCAAAGATAATCTCATCGCCCTCACGAACCCCCTTTAAAATGGAAGCCCCTTCTTCTTCCATCTGCCTAAAAATCTCTTCCACCATATTAAAATCCATCTCCTCCACTTTACCTTTGTAACTTCTCGCCAGATCAAAACTTATAGGAGCCGTGAAGAACCCTAAGGCCGATCCTACACCCGCTAAGGGTGGAACCAAAATCCGAGTGGCCCCTATCTTTTTGGCAAGACCATAAGCATGTACCGGACCTGCACCTCCAAAAGCCACAATGGTCACTATATTTGGGTTACCGCCCTTCTCGGCAATATGGGTCTTCGCTGCGGCTGCCATAGTCTCGTTAATGAGCTCATGAATGCCGTAAGCGGCCTCAATCAAACTCACATTCAAAGGAAGAGCTACCCGATCCTTTATAGCGACCATCGCCGCCTCTTTATTAAGCTTCATAGCTCCACCGAGAAAATAATTGGGATCAAGATAACCGAGGACCAGATCGGCATCGGTCACCGTGGGTTCTTCACCGCCTAACCCATAACAAACAGGACCAGGATCAGCCCCGGCGCTTTCCGGACCTACTTGGAGAAGACCCCTTCGATTTATCCTGGCTATACTCCCACCACCAGCCCCTATCTCCAAAAGGTCCACCACCGGAACCTGAATAGGTAAACCCGAACCCTTCTTAAACCTTTGCACCCGCCCTACTTCAAAGGTGGAGACCAAATCCACTTTTCCTTTTTGAATCAGACAACTTTTAGCCGTAGTACCTCCCATATCAAAACAGAAAAGATCAGAAATACCAAATAATTTCCCATAATATTGGGCAGCAATTACAGCAGCAGTAGGACCTGATTCGATAATTCTAACGGGGTATTCTCGCGCCACATCAGTAGTAGTAATCCCTCCTGATGAAAGCATTATAAATAAACGTCCTCCAAAACCTAAAGAACTTAAACGTTCTTCTAAACGTTTTAAATACCTTGCGGTAATAGGTTTAACATACGCATTTGTCACTGTAGTCGATGTTCTTTCATACTCTCTTATTTGAGGCAAAACTTCATAAGATATGGACAAAAACAAATCTGAAGCTTCTCTTGTCACTATTTCTTTAACCTTAAATTCATGCATAGGATTTATGAAAGAATTTAAAAAACATACGGCTAAAGATTGAATGCCTTCTTTTAAAAGTTCATCGAGTTTTTCCCTCAATTCCATTTCATTTAAAGGCAAAATCACCCTTCCGTCACTGGAGATTCTTTCTGTAACTTCCTTCCTTAAATAGCGAGGAACTAAGGGTTCGGGGTATTCGGCAAAAATGTCATAGGGATCGTAACGGATCTCTCTACCGAGTTCTAGGACATCTTTAAAGCCTTTTGTAGTAATCAAACCCGTTTTAGCTCCTTTTCTTTCGATAATGGCGTTTATGACCAAAGTGGTTCCATGGATTATCTCCTTCAAATGGGGGATGAAATTAACTCCACCTTGAAGAAGACCTCTGATACCCTGCTCTACCGCTTCGGAAGGATCCTGAGGAGTGGTGAGGCATTTATTGACCATAATTTCCCCTCTTTCATCCTCCACAAGCACAAAATCCGTGAAGGTACCGCCGATGTCACAACCTAATCGGTAGGAAGGCATGATCTTCCTCCTCTGTGCTTTTAAAAAATGGAAGGCTCCTTAAACTCCCCATAAACCTCCTTGAGCACACTTGTCATTTCACCCAAGGTGGCGTAAACCTTAACGGCCTCAAGTAAGTATGGCATCACATTTTTGCCTTGCTTTGCCGCGACCTTCAGATCATTCAAACATCTCGTCACTTCCCTATTGTTCCTATGTATTTTGATCTCTCTTAATGATTTTATCTGGGCTTCAGCTACTTCGGGGTTATACTCGTGTAGCTTCACGTCCTCCGTTCCGAGCGGACCGGGATCGGTGTATTTATTAACACCGATCTTGATATATTCTCCCTTCTCCAATCCCTTTTGCCATTCGTATGCCTGTCGGGCCACTTTTCTCTGGATATATCCCCTCTCCACCGCCAGCTTTATACCACCTATACGCTCTATCTCCTCCATCTCTTCGATTATCTTCTCCTCCATCTTCTTGGTTAGCGTTTCTACAAAATAGGAACCCGCCAATGGGTCTACCGTATCCCTCAATCCCACCTCGTCCATTAACAACTGAAGGGTTCTCAAGGATATGAGCGCCGAATAGGGAGTGGGAATGGTATAAGCCTCATCATAAGAACAAATGGCGGTAGTTTGTGCTCCCCCAAGGGCAGCGGCCAAGGCATAATAAGCTCCTCTTACCACGTTTATTATGGGCTGCTCTTTGGTTAAACCCGAACCACCTCCTCCAAAAAGCCCCCTCAAGAACATGGTCTGTTTATCCTTGGCTCCCCATTTCTCTTTCATGTTCTTCGCCCAAAGCTTTCTGGCGGCTCGGAACTTAGCCACGTTTTCCCATAGATTTCCGAAGACGTTGAAATTGAAGGTTATCCCTCGTCCAAATTCGTCCACATGATATCCCCTCTTAACCACTTCCTCGATGTAAGCATTGGCTATCAGAATCGCATAAGCAATCTCTTGAGCTGGAGTGGCCCCTGACTCCCTTATATGATACCCACATACGCTCACCGGGTTCGTCTTAGGCATGACTTTCATAGAATATTCGATGGTATCTCCGATTAACTTTATGGAAGGCTCAACAGGAAATATCCAAGTGCCTCTGCCTATCATCTCCTTCAAGATGTCATTTTGAGGGGTAGCACTTATCGAATCAGGAGAATAGCCATATTTCTCAGCTACCGCCTGATACATGGCCAATATAATGGAAGCCACCGCGTTTATCGTCAAACCAGTCCCAATCCTATCAAGAGGGATCCCCTCGAAGGCGATCTCAAAATCCCTTAGCGTATCAACAGCCATTCCCACCCTTCCCACTTCTCCCTCAGCCAAAGGGTCATCCGAATCAAGCCCCATCTGGGTGGGCAAATCAAAGGCCACGTTTAAACCGGTCTGCCCCTGAGAAATCATGAACCTGAACCTCTCGTTAGTCTCCCGAGGGGTCCCAAAACCCGTATACTGGCGCATCGTCCAGGCTCTGGATCTATAACCCTCAGGATGTATGGAACGCGTGAAGGGATACTCCCCTGGATCACCCAAGTCCTCTTCGTAAACAAACCCCACTTCCTCCAAGTCAGAAGGCGTATAAAATGGTTTTATCTTTATTCCGGATTCGTAAATTACCTCCTTTACCCTGTCCTTTTCGTCCCTTATATATTTGGCACCTCCAACCCCCATCTTTACTCCTCCCCTTTCACGGATTGGGTGGCAACTTTGCGAACACCTTCCACCACTTGATTCAAAGGAGTGCCTCCCGGAAAAACAGCCTTAACCCCAATCTCCTTCAATTTGAGAATATCTTGTTGCGGTATAACCCCACCAACAACCACAGGCTTACTTTCTAAACCGACTTCCTTTAACTTTTTCATAAGTTTTTCACATATGGTAAGATGAGCCCCTGAAAGTATACTCAAACCTATAACATCCACATCTTCTTGTAAGGCAGTGGAAACAATGGAATCAATAGTTTGATGTAATCCAGTGTATATCACCTCCATACCTGCTTCTTTTAAAGCATATGCTACAATCTTAGCACCTCTATCATGACCATCGAGTCCAGGTTTTGCGATTAGTACTTTAATTTTCCTCTCCATGATCAAACCCTCTTCGATGATTAATAAAAATTTGTATTGTCTTCATTATATGACTACGAACAAAGCTTTCGATCTTTTCTACGTTATTTTCTTTTAAGAGTTTAACAATTTCTAAATGATCTCGCCACGAAGTCTCCATCATTCCAGGTAGCTCTAAAAGCAAAATACGTATTTGATAAAATTTATCTCTTAACGAAGTGATTATCTCGTATAACTTATTATTTCCACAATTGCGATAAATTGTTTCATGAAATTCGGTAGAAATCTTTATACATAATGGTATATTTTTTTGATCCATAGCTTCTTTAAATTGTCTTAGAAGATTTTCTAACTTTTCGATAAGGATCTCATCCTTTTTTTCTGCGACAAGCCGAGTGGCATAACCCTCAAGAACGCTTCTTATTTCTATTAATTCCCTCATCTCGTTTAAGCTCAACCATCTTACATAGGCTCCTTTACCCGGAAGTATGACCACATAACCTTCTCTCTCTAACCTCCTAAGGGCATCCCTTATCGGCGTACGGCTTACCCCCATCTCCTCAGCTAATTTACCTTCCTTAAGACGTGTCTTCGGTGGGTATAAGCCCGTCTTTATGCGCTCGCGCAGCACCTCATAAATCTGATCGGAAAGTAAGTTTTTCTTAACTTCAAGATTTCGGCCAAATCTAACCATACCTATATTGCACTCCAAAGCCACCTGACGGATATTCCCATTTTATGGCTTTATATGGACAAGAAATCCAACACGTGCCACATTCCAAACACCCAGTATATTCCACCAAAATCTTACCATCTTCATTAAATTCATATAACCCTGCAGGACATATCTGAACACAAACTTTACATTCAGACTTTTTACACAATTCTTGATCAATTGTTATGTGACTTTGTTGTTTAACTCTAAAGAAGTTTTTGACGAGTTTCTCGTCAACTTTCATTACAACCCTCGCAATTTCCATAAGTCCTTATATGTTTGAAAATCACAAAATAATTTTTTTGAATAACGACAAAACGTTTTCCATAATTTTTCTTTATTTTCTGCAGAAACAAAAAATATATCTTTAAATAATTCCGAAACCAATTGGGGATAATAGTTGTATAACCGGCTTACCGATAACAATATTTCCGAAGAGTTTTTGAAATTGTACATGTCTTTAAGCACGAAACTGTTTCTTAAAAATGATTCGTACAAAGAAAGGGTGTTAATCGAGAAATCATTGCGTTTTTTAGCTTCTTTGACTACTTCGGAGGCAAAAAAACCGGAAGCTATGGCGAAATCCATCCCCCGAACGGTTATACCGTGATTGAGGGCAAAGCCAGCCGCATCTCCTAGAAGCAACACTCCGTTTCCGAAAAGCTTTTTAGTGAGCCCAAAGGTGCCTTCTGGGATGAGGTGAGCCGAATATTCTACAAGGTCACCGCCTTCGATCAAGGGGTAAAGCTCGCTTCTACTTTTAAAGTTATCTAAAAGCCTTGGAACTTCGGAAACCGCTTTGGAATTGGTGAAAGCCTCAAGGCCGATCACAATGCCCAGAGAGACCGTATCCAGATTGGTATAGAGGAATCCTCCGCCGAAAACACCCTCGGTAACTTCACCTACAAAAAGGTGGGCAACTCCCTCATTATCTTTCAAATTGAAGCGCTTATTGATCTCCTCTTGAGAAAGTTTAATTACCTCCTTTACCCCCACTGCCACTCGGTTGGGACTTATCTCCTCCTTTAAACCGGCTTGTTGGCCTAAGGGCGAGAGAACCCCATCGGCGATGACTACGATATTACTTCGCAGTTCCTCCTCTCCTTCTACAACCACCCCTTTTACCCACCCGTCTTCTTTTAAAAGGCCGGTAACCTTTTTTTGAGGGATTATCAGGCCTCCTTGGGCCTCCACCTTCTCAGAAAGCCATTTGTCGAACTTGGACCTTAAAAGGGTGTAACTTTGGTCTTTTATCTCTTCTGAATCAAATTCGAGCGTTAGTGAGTTTTTTTTAGCAAGTAATGAAAGCCTCTCCTTTTTTACGCATCTTTCAAAGGGAGCTTCTTCCCATAGTTCTGGGAAAATGGACCTTATTGGTTCCAGATAAATTCTTCCTCCCGTCACGTTTTTACTGCCAGGATAATCCCCTCTTTCAAGAAGTAAAACTTCTATTCCCGCTTTCGCTAAACCATAGGCCGCGGAAAGACCCGCTAACCCCCCTCCAACCACAATTACATCAATTACCCCGTTCATCCCCTTTCCTTTTTGAGTTCTTCAATCAAAATAGGAACTACCTCGAACAAATCCGCTACAAGCCCATAATCGGCGTATTCGAATATAGGAGCGGTGGGGTCTTTGTTAATGGCCACTATCACCTTCGAGCTATCCATCCCCATCACATGATGAATAGCCCCGGAAAGGCCTATGGCGAAATAAAGATTGGGAGAAACGGTCTTTCCGCTTTTGCCCACCTGTTCCGATTGAGGCCTCCATCCCGCATCAACCACCGCTCGGGTGGCCCCTACCACTCCTCCTAATACCTCCGCAAGCTCCATTAAGAGGTTGAAGTTCTCCGCAGCTTTCAGGCCTCGACCCCCGCACACCACCACATCGGCTTCGGTTATGTCGGTGATCTTTTCTTTGACTTTAAAAACATCTAACGTCTTTATCCCCACTTTCGACATATCAATCTGTACTTCCTCTTTCCTTATAAGACCTTGCCCAACGGGCTTTTCTTTCGCCTGAAAGACCCTCGGTCTCACAAGGACTATATGAGGATAACGTTTAGGAATGACCTCGCCCAAGATTTTTCCCCCGTAAAAGGGCTTAACGTAAGAAAGCTTTCCGTCCCCCGTCTTTATGTCAACACATTCCACAATAACGCTACATTCCAAAATCCCACCCAATAGGGGGAAAAGTTCTCGAGCCTGAAAAGTAGCTCCAGCCATAATTAAGGAAGGCTCTTCCCTTTTTATAAGCTTCTCAAGTATTTGAAGGTAAACCTCCGAATTGTAATTCTCCAAAATGGGGTCCTCAAAAAGGTGGACTTCGTCCGCATAGAATGAAGCTTCTTGAGCCACTTCTTCTAGTTGATTCCCAAGAATTACCACTTTTGCCTTTTCTCCCAGTTGTTGAGCTATCTCCCTTCCTTTGGAAAGAAGTTCATAAGAAACCCTTTTTAACTTTCCTTCCCTATGTTCTCCATAAATTAAAATCCCGCTCATAGCCCCTCCTTATAAAACCCGAGCTTCACTCTTCAATAGTTCTATCAATTCCTTAACCATCTCCTCAGGAGTCCCCTTGATCCACCTTATCCGCCTTTTCTTTTTCTCCTCCCAGAGCTTGGAAATCTCCACTTTCGTCTCTTCAACTATTGAGTCCGGCTTTATCCCTAAATCCTCCACCTTTATCCTTTTTATTGGGGCCTTCATGGCCTTCAGTAATCCCATAACCGTAGGAACCCTCGGCTCGTTTAACCCTTTTTGGGTGGTTAATAAAACAGGCAAATTCACCCTCAAAAGCTCTTTCCCCTCCTCTATCTCCCTTTCTACCTCCAGTTGTCTTTCTTCGGGTTTTACTTCCACCTTGGTGACCATTGTGATCACCGGGATTCCCAGCATTTTTCCCAAAAACGGACCGACTAAACCGGAAGAAGTGTCAAAAGCCTCTCTTCCGCATAAGATCAGATCAAAGGGAATATCCTTTATGGCTTTGGATAATATTCTGGCGGTTACGAACTCATCATTATGAGGCACGTTTTCATCCTCAATAAGGATCGCTTCATCTGCACCCATCGCCAGAGCGGTCCTCAGTACCTCGATCGAGGAGGAGGAACCAAAGGTCAAAACTGTTACCTTACCCCCTGCTTTCTCCTTAATACGAATGGCCTCTTCGACCGCTAAATTGTCAAAAAAATTCATCGTATATTTCTCTTCTATTTTCAAAACGTTCCCTTCCTTTACTTCGATTTGTGCCTCGGAATCCGGCACCCTTTTTACACACACCAAAATATCCACCCCTCACCTCCTTTTTAAAGCTTCCCCAAAATCAAACGTCCAAGATAATCCCTTAAAACTTCGTGGGTACCTCCACCGTAAAGGAGAAATCTCGCATCCCGGAAATGCCTTTGGGGGGTATATTCCAGGGCCATTCCGTTAGCACCGTATATTCTGGTACACTCATCGACTACTTTTATACATGTCTCCGTTGCGAACATCTTCGCCATTATGGCTTCCTTCGTACAAGTTAATCCCTTATCAAGCATCCAAGCTGCTCTCCAGACCAAAAGCCTCGCTGCATCAAGTTCTGTGGCCATGTCAGCAAATTTAGCTCGGATGAGTTGATAATGTCCGATGGGATGACCAAAAGCCACCCTCTTTCTCGCGTATTCTAAGGCTTCATCGTAAGCTGCCCTAGCTATCCCTAAGGCCATAGCCCCGGTCATAATTCGAATCTCATCCAAAACCTCCTGTAAATATTGAATGCCCTTACCTTCCTCACCTAGAAGGTTCTCCTCCGGGACGCGCACGTTATCGAAAATCAACTCTCCGGTAACGGTCCCTCTGCAACCTATTTTTTGGATCTTTTGCCCCGGATAAAAACCAGGGGTCCCCTTTTCTACCAAAAAGAAATTTAAACCCTTAAGGCCTTTGGAAGGGTCAGTAGTGGCAAGTACCGTAGCAAAATCACAAATGGGCCCATTCGTTATCCACTGCTTTTTCCCATTTATTACCCAATACTTACCATCTCTAACCGCAGTAGTCCTTATGGAAGCCAAATCGGAACCGCTCTGATCCTCAGTGAAACAAATAGTAGCAATCTTCTCCCCCCTGAGAGCTGGTATCAAACATCGCTGTTTCATTTCCTCTGTACCAAAACGATAAACAAAATGCGTCCCCATCAACATGTTCATTATAACACTCTGGGCAAACCCCACGGATCCCCTGGTTATCTCTTCGTAAAAAATCATGCAACTGACCTTATCAAGCCCCATCCCTCCATACTCCGGTGGATAACGGAGCCCCAAATACCCGAGCTTCGTGAATTCCTTCCAAAGCTCCCAAGGAAACTCATCAGTTTGATCGATCTCCTCAGCCTTGGGAATTATCATCTTTTCTACCATTTCTCTCACAGTGCGCCTGAAAAACTCCTGCTCCTCCGTGAGATTAAAGTCCATCTTCCCTCCTCCTTAAATAATCCCTTTTTCTTTCAATTGATTAAACTCATCCTCCTTAATCCCCAAAATCCTTCGATAAATCTCCTCATTGTGTTCACCTAATCTGGGTGGGAAAGATAACACATAATTATTCTTTTCAAGAAAAGGAGTAAAATAAGGTGGTGGAGCAAGCACCAATTCCATACCTGTCATATGATCTTTCGTACGCAACATCCATTCTTTAATTAAAGGATCTTTAATTACTTCTTTTATAGTGTTAATACGCGAACATGGTATTGTCTTCTCCGTTAATAACCTTATTAATTCATCAGTATAGTATTGTTTTGTAACCTCTTCTATCTTTTGATTTAAGTTATCCTTATCTGCAATTCTTCCAGCATTATATTGATATTCTGGCTTATTAAGGTGCTCAAACCCAGGGATCTCTACAAAATCTTGCCATTGCCTATCGTTACCAATTGCAATATAAATGTAACTATCTTTTGTTTTATAAACGGAAACAGGAGCAAAAAATTGGTGCGTATTACCATGCCTGGTTACTATTATGTCAAAGTTAGTCATAGTGATTGGAACGGTAAGCCAACTTACGGTACTTTGTAACATCACCATATCGATTCTTGAACCCTCTCCGGTTAATTGGCGTTTTAACAAGGCCTTCATAATCTGTCCATAGGTATGTTCGCTTGTACCCATATCTGGTAAAGGTATTCCCATAACCATAGGTGGGCCGTTAGGGTCGCCGTTCAAATCCATAAGTCCTCCTCGAGCTTGAAGGATTGGGTCATAAGCTGCTTCGTTACTCTCCGGACCGAATCCCGTCACTCCTACCCATATGATGTCGGGTTTTATCTGGGAAAGGGTCTCATAGTCTATCCCTAATTTCTTATAATTTTTGGGAAGCACATTCGTACAAAACACATCAACCGGCAATTCCCTTATGAGTCGATAAAGAAGCTCTTTACCCTCCGGAGTAGCTAAGTTAAGGGTTATGCATTTTTTGCCGGCATTTATCGCCAAAAAATAACTCCTCATCATCTCATCGTTCAAAACATTATCTCCCACCCTTCGATTAGGATCAGGATACTGCGGGTTTTCTAACCTTATTACCCGTATACCATCCATTGCCAAGCGATAAGTTAAATAGGGAAGAACCGTAGCCTGTTCCATACTCAAAACGGTAAATCTCCCAAAAAGCTCCTCCATTCTCCCTCCTTTTGGGGTTATTTGTATACTGTATACAACCACTATAACTAAGTGTCAAGCGTCTTTTTGATTTCCAAACAGATATCTTTTGTCAATTCTTTAAGCACCGTTTTAAACTCAAATCCGTTCTTTATTTTTTTTCTAATTTCCTCGGATTTTTTCTCAAAAGTGTTTATTATTATTTGATGAATGATTTCTTCCGCAAACATTTGAAGGGCCTTCTTACGTCTTTTGAAAACGCATTGTTGGAAAATACCTTGCTTTTTTAAAAATTCCCCGTGTTCTATGAGGCTTTTGTACACCTCTTCGATTCCCTTTTCTTTTAAAGCTTCGGTTCTTATCACTTTCGGTTGCCATTTTTCTCGATTTTGTTCTGTTTTAAATGAAAGAACTCCGTGGAGGTTAGCTTCCATAATATCGGCTCCGGGAAGGTCGGATTTATTTATGACAAAAAGATGTCCTATTTCGCAAAAGCCAGCCTTTAAGAGTTGTAGTTCATTACCACAGGCGGGTGTAAGCACTACGATAACCGTATGGACCAATTGAAATATATCAACCTCATCCTGCCCTGCGCCCAAGGTTTCGATAATCACATAATCGTATCCCCTCGCATCCATTACCTCCAAAGCAGCCCACACATTTCGATTAAACCCGCCTTTTGCCCCCCGGGAGGCAAAGCTTCGGATAAAAACCCCTGGATCGGATGCATGTTCTTTCATCAAAGCCCTATCACCTAAAAAGGCCCCTCCGCTTAAAGCACTGGAAGGATCGATTAATAGTACCCCTACTTTTTTTTGTGATCCTCTAATAAGTTTAATGAGAGCAGAAACCAACGTCGATTTTCCAACTCCTCCACTTCCTGTAACACCTATTACGTGGGCTTTCCCCGCAAACGACAATAAGTCGCTTACTATTTGAAAAGCTAATTCTTCACCATTTTCTATGGCCGTTATTAACTTGGAAAGCGTATAAGTATCTCCCTCAATCACCTTCTCTTCGATTTTCTTTAAATTTTCATATATCATGACCTTAAAATCTCATATATTTAGTCAACCAGAGCCCTATTTCCGGCCATATTATCAAAAGAACGACGGTAAGTATGTAAGCAGGCAAAAAACCAATTACCCCTCTGAAGACCACCCGTAATCCCCCTAATCCCAAACTTTCACTGAATCCGGCTACTATATAAGCATTAATGCCAACGGGAGGAGTAACTGCTCCCATCGTAGTGACTATTGTTATTACCACACCATACCATATAGGATCATATCCCAAAGACATCACTAAAGGATAAAATACCGGAAGTGTTATGAGTAAAAACGCAAGTGCATCCATTAAAGCTCCACCAATAATATACACTATGAGAATCAACCCCAAAATTGCCCACGAAGGTAAAGCTAAAGCGGATACATAATCGGCAACCATATAAGGTATTCTTGTCATTGTTAAAAATCTTCCAAAAACAGTCGCTCCTATAACCAGCATAAGTACCATACAAGATCCTTTTAAGGTGTCTAAGGTTGCCATTTTCAATTCATTCCATTTAAAAGTTCGCCTAATTAACCCCAAAACTATAGCTCCAAAAGCCCCTGCAGCTCCTCCTTCAGTTGGCGTGAACCATCCCCTATACAATCCAATCATGACAAACAAAAATAGAATAAGAGCCTCAAATGCCCCTTGTGACTTTTTCAATTTCTCTAAAAATGGCACTTCCTTTTCTCTTATTTCCCCTCCTCTTGTTGAAATGGGGGATTTTGAAATCAAACTTGAAAAAAGGAGAGCAAGGACCATGAACCCTGTTAATATCAAACCGGGGATAATAGAAACTATGAATAGTTTAGCGACCGATTGTCCCACATATAAACCATAAACGACTAACACCACGCTTGGAGGAATCACCACACCTAAGGTGCTTCCACAGGCCACCGAACCAGTGGCAAAAACGGGATTATAATCACGCTTTTTCATCTCGGGTAATATCATTCTGCTCATAGCTGCTGCAGTAGCCGCATTGGATCCACAAATGGCAGCAAACCCCGCACAGGCCAAAATAGTGGCAACACAAAGACCCCCCTTTTTCTCACCGAACCAAACGTTAGCCGCTTCGAACAGCCTCTCGCTCATCCCGCTGTAAAAAGCCACATTTCCCATAAGTAAAAATAAAGGGATCACCGTGAGGCCATATGAAGAAAAACCCTCCCATATCTCCCTGAAGACCACCGTTAGGGCTGAGTCTATGGGTATCAATAAGCACATCCCAATAAACCCCGAGAGAAACATGGCGTAAGCCACGGGAAAGTCCAAAAGTAACATCAAAAGAAGGAGCAATCCTATTCCCATTAACCCAATCATGCCCTTTCTCCTTAATCCACCTTCTTTTTCCCGAATAAGCCTTTAAACCTCGGGTTTATCAAAAAGGAAACAACTAACCACAACAAACTTACCCCGGTCCATAGGATTACTGGATAATACCTAAGCCTTAAAGTTTCCGTCCTTTCACCAGTAGCATACACTTTAAATCCCCAGTTGAACATCTTTAAAGCCACAATGATAAAGAAAATTGCCATTATGATTGAGACAATAAAATTCAAATAATTTCGAACCTTTAAATCATACCTTGAAGAAATAATATCAGCTCGCATGTGAACGTTAGCTCTCTCCGCTTCTCCTAAAGTCGAAGCATAAGTTATAACTGCCAATAAACATATTAATTCATATGAGCCTTTTATTGGGAACCCAAATACCCTCAATATCATATTAGCACAAGCTATGGAAAGCATTCCCAAAAGCGCTACCCCCCCTATCGCACAAAATACCCTCCCTCCCCCTCTGTACATTCAATACCTCCGGGTTTGTTAAATTATTTAGTAAAGCTATTGTTTAATTTTTGAAAAATTATTTAATAGCTGCCCTTATCCTCTCAATATCCTTCAATACATCCTCAACTGGCACACCGGCGCCTTTTGCACGTGACGTATATTTTTCAAACATCGGCTTCACCAAAGCATTAATACGATCCTTATCCTCTTTCGGTAAGTCTATAAATTCCACGTTATATGTATTTTTTGCCCATACTACCACTTCCTTTATGTAATTGTCCAAATAATCGGCGGTCCATATGGCGTGTTCTTCTTTCATGTTTTCGATAACATCTTTTACACTCTTAGGAAGCGCTTCCCAACTTTTCATATTCATCACTACTGCAAAGGAAACTATCTGATGTCCCAAGTATGTTACATATCTGCAATATTCAGCATAATTGAAATCTTTTAACACCTCCAACGAAGAAAGATACCCTTTGATTATTCCCTTTTGTAAAGCCTCAGGCACATCGCTCATCGGCATCGCTACAGGTGTAGCTCCTAGTAAACCCAAGAAATCAGCCAATGTTCCAGCTGCCCTTAACTCAACTCCCTTAAGGTCAGAGAGCCGTCGAAGAGGCACCTTGCTCGCTATATGATTGGGTGGACAAGTAAACATGGTTATGACCTTTACGTCTTTAAGTTCAGCGGGTTTCCACTTCTCATAAAGTCTCAACAAGGTTAAGCTTGGCACCTTCGTATTCGGCCATCCCCAAGGCAAATCTACCGCCTCTAAAAGCGGAAATCTACCAGGATGATAAGAGGGACAGAAACAGCCTATGTCAGCTATACCCGCAATTACGCCATCCAACATGTTTCTGGCCCCCAAAAGGGTCCCACCAGGGTAAGTCTCCACCTTCACTTGGCCTTGGGTCCTCTTTTCAACCTCTTTGGCCCATCGCTCCATCTGAACACAAGGGAAAGTGGGGGCAGGAGGGAAATTGGCATATTTGAGTTTGATGGTCTGCGAATACCCTAGAAAATTAAAACACAAAATTCCAAAAAGCAAAACCCCTACAAACCCTACTGCCTTTTTCCATACTTTCATCACACACCTCCTATAACATAATGTTTTAATGTATACAGTACACACAATTGGAAAATTTGTCAAGATTTTAAATTCGGTTTGTGGGAAGAATCGGATGGAGAGTTTATAAATTTGGCGCCCCCGGCTGGATTTGAACCAGCGGCACCAGGATTAGGAATCCTGTGCTCTATCCTGACTGAGCTACGGGGGCTTTTATGATTTTAGATTAACATTACGCGTCCTTTGCGTCAATAAATTTGCTTGCCCGTTTTCTCGTTTTCGGTTAATCTTTAAGGAGAAGTGGAGAAATTAAGAGCAGCACATCAATGGCTTGAGGCTGCCCAAAGCGTTTTCCTGAAGGCAAGAGTTGGCTTTGGGAAGGAAGGGATTAGAAACGAGGATCTGTGTTATGATCTATTTCAAGCCACAGAAAGAGCTCTTATGGCATTTTTTTCATTACTCGGGCTTATACCTCCCCCTGTACAAGGTATTGAAGTGATGTTAACGCATTTGTCATTGAAAGGGGTTTCTTTTCCCGATTGGATGCAAGAACTGATAAAGCTCGATCGGTATAGCGCTATTTCAAAATGGCCATGGTTTCAAAACCCCATTCAAAAAACAGAGTACTGGGAGGCTTTAGATCTTACCGAGAGGCTTATAGATTGGGTTGAGGAGGAGATTGAAAATGTAGAACATTCTTCAAATATTTTAAATGGAGGTGATAAAGCATAAAACCGGTTGAGGGTAATTTATCGGGGCTTAAGGCAAGTGAAATAAGGGCAATTGAGCGTATATATCGCCGAAGGATCCCTTCGAAAGAGATAATCACGAAAGAATTAGCCCGTTATATAACCGAGATTTCCCGGCGCATAAGAAGGCAGATTGGTCTTATTGTGGATAGAAACGGCGAGATCGTTTTTGTGATAGTGGGTAACCATCATCAAATCCTCATACCCAATCTTAGCCGATGGAGGACTGGAAGAGGAAGGTTAAGGGGTTTAAGGTGTATTCACACTCATCTTAAGGGTGAGCCTTTGTCTCAAGAGGACCTTACTGATCTTGCGCTTTTGAGGCTTGATCTTATGGCGGCAATAGGGGTTGATGAAAAGGGGTTACCCAGCAATTTATCAATGGCCTATCTTTTGCCCAAAAATCCGGAGGGTCAGTTGTGGAAGGTTGAAGATTATAAGTCCTTTTACGAGGTGGAACTGGATTTTATGGAATTTATTCAAGAAGTTGAGGATCAACTGGAGAAGGATTTTTCAGCTTATGAACTTGAGGATCAAGAAAAGGCCATTTTGGTAAGTGTTGTTCCGAAAAACTCAAATTATCCAATAGAAGAATCCCTTGAAGAATTAAAGGAATTGGCAAGAACGGCTGGTCTTAAGGTGATCGATACTGTTATACAAAGGCCCAAAGAGCTCAATCCTAAGTATCTTATGGGAAGTGGCAAAGCCAAGGAGCTTATGATTAAAGCCCTTCGGACAGGGGCCGATATAATCGTTTTTGATCAAAATCTTACCCCAGTTCAAGCCGAGTCGCTCTCGGAGCTTACGGATTTAAAGGTGATAGATCGGACTCAGCTCATCTTGGATATTTTTGCCAAAAGGGCTCATACTCGCGAGGGCAAGCTTAAAGTGGAGTTGGCACAGTTGAAATATACCTTGCCAAGGCTCGTTGGTAAAGGAATTGCTATGTCAAGGCTTGCCGGAGGAATAGGGGGAAGAGGTCCTGGGGAGACTAAGTTAGAAATCGATAGAAGGCGCATAAAGGAGAGGATCCATAGAATAGAGGAAGAACTTAAGGAGATAGCAAGTTCAAGTTTACAGCGGCGGACCAAGAGAAACAGGATGGATATACCCATAGTTTCCATTGTTGGTTACACCAACGTGGGGAAATCCACCTTAATTAACGCCTTAACCGGAAGCGATGTCCCTGTAGAGGATAAACTTTTTGTCACCTTAGATACCACAAGTCGCAGGATCCGTTTTCCAGAGGAAAAGGACATTATAATAACGGATACAGTGGGGTTTATCCGAAATCTGCCTAAGGATTTACTTGATGCTTTTCGGTCTACCCTTCAAGAGCTTGAGGATGCCGATTTACTGCTTCATGTGATCGATTTATCGAGTCCGCATTTCAAAGATCAAATGGAGGAGGTGGAGAAATTACTCACCAAGCTTGATCTCGGTCAAAAGCCCATGTTGAGGGTTTTTAACAAAATGGACCTTGTGGGCGAAGAATACGCCCATAGGATAGCGGAACGATATGGAGGGATTGCTATTTCTGCTTTGAGAAAGGGGACGCTTGGGGTTCTGGTTGAAAAAATTGAGAAAACCTTATGGGAAACAAGAATCGTTAAAGCTTCAGCCTTATTATCTTAAACATCTTCCTTTAAAAAGGAGGTTAGCCATGACTCTTGAGAAGGCAAAGGAACTTATTAAAGAACGCTCCAAAGAGGGAAAGATAACCTGTGCTAAAGCCCATGAGATAGCCCATGAGGCAGGTTTCCCCCCGAGGGAAATCGGAAGACTTTTAGACGAAATGGGGATAAAGGTCATTGAATGTCAATTAGGACTATTTCATTCACAGAAGTTTAAGCCATAAAAATAAAGTCCATAAAGAAGGGCATCCTCTTTATAAAGAGGACGCCCTTTTCTTTTTAATATGGGTAGTTTTTGGAAAAGCGATTTATTTAAATTGAGCTATAAGTTTCCTTACAGTATCAACCAATTGGTTGCCAGGAAGACCCTTTTGGGAAACTGTAGTAATATATTCATCCACAACCGGTTTAACCGCTTCAGCCCATCTCTTCTCTTCTTCAGGGGATAAATTTATGACCTTATTGCCCAAACTCAAGCTATACTCCTTACCCTCCTTGTCACCATCATCCCAAGCTTGAGCGTGCTTGGCTATCCATTCTTGACTCACCTCTTCAAATACCTTTTTTACATTACTCGGAAGGGCATCCCATTTGGTTTTGTTCATCACTACAAAAAATCCCGTGGTATATCCTACTCCATAGCACTCCACTGTATATTTTATGACCTCCGCTTGCTTCCATCCTTTGAGAACCTGGTAAGGACTTAAGGTAGCATCCACCACTCCTTTCTGTAAAGCTTCGTAAGTTTCCGTTTGAGCAAGAGGCATACCAACACCCCCCAAAGCTTTCGCTATCTTAGCGCTAAGGCCGGTCGAACGAATCTTTAACCCCTTCAAATCTTCGAGTTTTTGAACAGACTTCTTGCTATGAAGCAAACCGGGACCATGGGCATGAAGGTAAAGGACCTTTACACCCTCCAACTCTTTAGGCTTAATGGTTTTATAATACTCGTTTATGACCCAAGTGGCCATACGCCCGTTTTTGTAACCAAGAGGTAGATCAATGGCTTCCATGGCTGGGAAAAGCCCAGGTGTATAGGCAAAACAGCTCATCCCTATATCGGCAACTCCCTTCACCACCCCCTCGTATATCTGATTCGCTTTAAGGGTAGCTCCCCCAGGGAAGTACGTGAACTTCACTGCACCATTTGTCCTTTTTTCGATTTCCTTCATCCAGGATTCAGCAAGTTTACTGTGAGCGTCCTGTGGTGGAAAGAAATTAGCATAAGTAAGATCTACCGCGTTCGCAGAAATTTTAAAAAGCCAAGACATAAGACTCAAAACTAACAGCAAACACCTCACCATTTCGCCACCTCCGTGTTTGAATTTTTTCCCTTTATAGTTAAAAAACAACCAACTGTCAATAGAAATTTCGTGAAATTTTGGTGCATGGGTATAAACATAGGTACCACTTTGGAGAAGGAGGAACAGAGAGGGTAGAGGCTGCCCATCTCATCCTTGAGGTCTTTCGCAGGGCTGAGGTACCCTGGGATCGTGAAATCTAATGGGACCGCTTCAGGCTCTCATAGAAAGGGATCATCGCTCAGATGATGAGGAGTTTTCTCACTTTACCCTTTTGCCTTAACGCTTTTCTTTTGGAGATGATTTGAGGACAAAGGGAAGGGACAAGGTTTGTAAAAGGAGGGAAAGGCCTACTAAGGCGAAGATGGAAAAATCATAGAGAAAACCTAGGCTGAGACTTCCCAAAAACCAGAATAAACCAAAAAAGGCATTAAAAAGGCCATAGCCGGTACCCCTTTTTTCCGAAGGGACGAGCTGGGCAATAAAAGCCCTCATGATCGATTCCTGAGCCCCAAGGCCTATGCCCCATACGATCATGCCCAAAAGGATCAGTTTAACTCCTCCCAAAAATACTAAGGGAGGAGCCCCTAAGGAAAAGATGAGGCCAAGTATTACCGCCTTTAGGCCTATTCGATCAAAGAGAAAACCCAAGAAAAGGGCCGAGAGGGCATCTACTCCCATACTTAAGGCATAAAGAAGAGGGATCCATTCTTTTGAAAGTAAAGAACTTTTTTCCAAGTGATAACCTATGAGGGGAAAGTCTACAAATCCCGCTCCGAGAAAACACATGCCCAAAAGGTAAAACCAAAAGGATCTACCGAACCCCTTTACAGTCAACTGGGAAGAGCTTTTTTCGAAGTTTTGAGGGCTTGGATAAAACTTCCTTGCTAAAAGGAGAAATAAAAGGGCTATAAAAGCTGGACCCAATAGGATCAAAAAGGCATCTTTATACCCCTTTTTGAGATAAAGGACGAAACCCATCGTCAAAGGTCCCACAAGAGCCCCTATCTGGTCCATGGCCTCGTGGATCCCAAAACCCAATCCCCTTCCAATCTGGGAGGTAGCATAGGAAAGAAGGGTGTCGCGGGGAGGAGTCCTTAAGGCCTTTCCGACCCTTTCCAAGATAATTAAGACCAATGCTCCTTGCCACGAGTTTACAAAGGCAAGAGCCGGAATTGAAAAGAGGTTTAAGGCATAGCCTATTAACATCAAGTTCCAGTGTCTTTTCGTCTTGTCCGCAATAAGGCCCGAAAAAAGCCTCAAACCATACCCAACAAATTCCCCGAAACCCGAGGCAAATCCCACTACAGCTGCAGTTGCTCCCAAGTAAAAAAGATAGGGCCCAGTAATACTTCGAGCCGATTCGTAGGTCATATCGGAAAAGAGACTGACAAACCCTAAAAGAACTATGAAATAGAAGGGATTTTTCGTTCCAAACATTTTAAATATCCGGAAGGGCTATGAAATTGTAGTTTCTCCCTCTTCCCTTTTCCCTTCGCCAAGAGTGAAAGTTTGGGTCACAAAAGGTACAGTGAGGTATCTCCTCAATCTGTTGAACCCCACATTTTTCAAGCTCCCTAATGGCACAAAGAGGAAGGTTAAGATGAGGAATCCCATCTTTTTGTATTATGACCTCCTGGCCAAATTTTTCCAGGAAATCCTCCACTTCCTTTCCCTTAAATTCATAACAACATCCTTTTATGGAAGGACCCAAAGCCACAATGAGCTTCCGGGGGTCACTTGAGAAAAGCTCTCGCATTTTACTTATGGTCTTAGAGATTATACCCCTCAAAACCCCTCTCCATCCTCCATGAACGGCTCCTACTACTTCATTTTCGGGATCCCATATAAAGATAGGGATACAATCGGCTGTTCTTATAAGAAGGATTGTGTCTTTCCGATCACTTATTACGGCATCAAAAGGAAGGGGAAACGGAGGAATTTTTTTCTTTTCCTTTAATACCAATACTTCTGTCCCATGGACCTGTTTAAGCCAGATTAAGTTCCTAGGGGAAAAACCCAAAGGTTTTAAATCTTCAAATTTCAAATCCTTAGTCCCAAAAAGGTGAGGAACCTTAATTAGTTTGGCCCTTATAATAGGCATGGATTTTCTCTAAAAGTTCTTTCATGTCTTGAGGAAGAGGGGCGGCGAATTCGACCCATCTATTATCCCTCGGATGAAAGAAACCCAATTTAAAGGCATGAAGGGCAGGACGGGAAAAGCCATCGATTATAATTTTTAGAGTCTGAGGAATTCTTTTGGTCCACTTTTTTCTCCCATACACGGGATCCCCTACCAAGGGGTGACCTATGCTACTTAGGTGGACCCTTATCTGATGGGTCCTTCCAGTTATGGGAGTAACCTCAAGAAGTGAAAAATCCCCGAAGATCCTTTCACTTCTCCATAAGGTTACTGCCTCCTTAGCTTTTTTGCCCTTGGGGATCCTCTTAAGGCCATAACGAGGATGATAACCTATGGAGAGTTTTACCTCACCTTCCCCTTCTAAAGGACCATAAACCAGGGCAAGGTAAATCTTTTTTACCTTTCTTTCTTTAAATTGATGTAATAATGCCGCGTGAGCTCTTTCGTTTTTGGCCACCACCAAGACCCCTGAGGTTCCCTTATCAAGCCGGTGCACAAGGCCAGGCCTCAAAACCCCTCCTATCGGACCGAGGTCTTTTATCCGGTAAAGTAGGGCGTTAACAAGGGTGCCGCTCCTTATTTTGGAGGTCGGATGAACCAACATCCCAGGTGGTTTATTCACCACAGCTATGTCCTCATCCTCATAGAGGACTTCAATGGAGATTGGTTCGGGTAAAAGCGTTGAAGGTTCCGATTCCTCTTTTAAAATTACCTTGATCACCTCATCGCCTTTTAAGCGGAACGAGGGTTTGGCCTTTTTGCCATCGATCAAAACCAATCCCTTCTCGATAAGTTCTTTAATTTTGGTTCGGCTTAAACCCGAAATGGTTTGGGTTAAAAAGAGGTCAAGCCTTAAGGAAGGCCGATCGGCCTTGATCTCGATCTCCCTCATTCTTCTTTCACTATAGAAGCCAAAGCTTCAGCTATTATAGGAAGATCCTCCTCGAAAAGTGTTCTCATATCCATTAACAAATACCCTTCAGAAACCCTAACTATTATAGGAGGCTCCCAGTGTCTCAATCTCTCTTCCATCTTCTCCACCTCTATATGGTCATGCCTTATGGCCAAAGCCCAACTCGGAAGTTCACTCAATGGAAAGGAACCTCCTCCAATTTTCGAACGCTCCTTGACAATCTGAACCCTTAACCCCTGGGGGGCCATTCGGGTTATGAGCTTTTTGAGCTTTAAAGCGCGCCTTTTTAGTTCTTGAAGGGAAAATGTGATCATCCTTAAATGGGGTATCTCCTTAAAAGCCTTATCCTCATCAAGGTAAGTCAAAAGCGTCCCCTCCAGAGCCGAAAGGGTAAATTTATCGACCCTTAAAGCTCGGCTCAACGGGTTCTTCCTTATCAACTCAATTAGATCCTTTCTCCCCAAGATTATGCCCGCTTGAGGACCTCCGAGAAGCTTATCCCCGGAAAAGGTCACCACATCCGCCCCTGCTTGAAGGGCTCCTTTAATGGTAGGCTCATCCCTTAACCCCCAAGCCGAAAGGTCAAGGAGAAGACCACTTCCAAGGTCCATCATGACCGGCAAATTGTACTTACGGCCAAGCTCAACAAGTTCTTCTAGGGACACTTCGCTTGTAAAACCAAGGATCTTGTAGTTACTAGTATGAACTTTCAACAAAAGCGCCGTATTAGGGCCTATGGCCCTTTCGTAATCGTAAAGGTGAGTTCGATTGGTGGTCCCAACTTCCTTTAAAACGGCGCCACTTTTCGACATAACCTCAGGAACCCTGAAGGATCCACCGATCTCAACAAGTTCTCCCCTTGAAACGATCACCTCCCTTCCTTCCGCTAAGGTGTTAAGAGCCAAAAGCACTGCCCCCGCATTGTTATTGACAACCGTTGCCGCCTCGGCTCCGGTCAATTCCCTTAGAAGATCCTCCACATGGGTATACCTGTGTCCCCTTCTACCTTCCCTTAGGTCATACTCCAAATTCGAGTAAAAACGCCCAACCTCCAATAACCTCTCTAATGCCCTTTCACACAAAGGGGCACGTCCCAAATTGGTATGAAGGATTACTCCGGTGGCATTTATCACCCTTCTTAAACTTGGACGGGTATCATGTTTTAAATTCTCAAGTACGCGCCCCAAAAGGACTTCCCGCGAAAGCTCCTGGAGTCTTCCCTCTTTTAAGTCGGATCTTACTTCATCAAGGCTTTTTCTTATGCTTTTTAAAACGAGTTTCTTTGAAAAACGCTCAAGGTAAGGCCTTAAGATTTCCTCGGAAAGGATCTGATCTACTTTGGGGATCTGACGGAGCTTTTCACTTAGTTCTGCCACTTGACTCTTTCATCCTCTCCTCAATTGCTAAAAGGCTCAAAAGAAGCCTCTTCACCCTAAAAAGATCTACGATCTTTTCGCTTTTTGCCCTTTTTAGGGATTCTATCACCTCTTGCTTAAAGTAAAGGACCTCCCAATCCTCAAAATAGGTGAGTTTCTTCCTTTCCCTTTCGATGTCGTCCTTATAGTCCTTTATTAAGAGTTTCGAGATCTCCTCTTTCAGCATCAGCTTTATTATATAACCTTTTCTTGACGTTTATAAAAGGGCGTGAAAATATTTTCCCCTATGGAAAACCCGAAATTAAGACCATTGGAGATAATTCCCTTCCTAAAGGAAGGGAAACAGCACTTTTTATTGCGAGACCGCCTTGGGATCGCTAAAGAGGTGGTCCTTTCGGAAAAGGCTTTTCTTATAGCCAGTTTCTTCAATGGTGAAAATGATCTCCGAAGCATTCAAGTGGAGTTCATGCGTCGATATGGGGAATTGCTGTTTTTCGATGAGCTTGAAAGGCTTGTAAAGTTTTTGGATGACTGTTTTCTCTTGGAAACTGAACGCTTCAAGAAAAGATACGAAGAACTACTTGAGGAATGGAAAAAACACCCATTAGGGAACCGGCTTTTCAAGGTCTGGCCTATCCTGAAAAGGAGGATTCTCTGAAGGAATTCCTGTTGGGTATTTTAAAGGATCAACCCGAAGAAATCCCTTCCACCATAAAAGGCATAATAGCCCCCCATATAGACCTTTACCGCGGCGGTAGCTGTTATGGCTCCGTTTATGGGGTTTTGCGAAAATTAAGGCCTCCAAAACTTGTAGTAATTTTTGGTACTTCTCATTTGCCCATGAAAGGTCCTTTTGCTTTTATCGATAAGGACTTTTTTACTCCATTTGGCCTTCTCAAAACCAATAAAGAAATACTTGACCAATTGAGGGAAATTTTACCTTACGATCCCCTTGAGGAGTCATTTTTACACAGTAAGGAACACACTATCGAATTTCAGCTTTTATTCTTACAACTTGTGTGGAACGGCGATTTCGAGATCATTCCGGTTTTATGTAGATCCTTTGAATTATACCTTCAAGGGAAAGACCCCGAAGAAGATAAGGAGTATATTTTAACTCTTCGATCAATCAAAGACTTTATCCAAGGGAAGGAGGCCCTGGTCGTTGCAAGTGCCGATTTAGCTCACATAGGACCTCAATTTGGCGATCCCTTTTTGATCGATTATGAAAAGCTTTTAAGGCTGAGAATTCAAGATGAGGAGATGTTATCTTTTATCGAAAGAGGTGATTCCATGGGTTTTTTGGACTATATAAGAAATGAAGGGGATAAAAGGAGGATCTGCGGGCTTCCTCCCATTTATACCACCTTGAAGATGCTTGAACCCTTAAGGGGAAAGCTCATAGATTACGGACAATGGCGGGATCCTCAAGGGTATGGAAGCGTTAGTTTTGCGGGGATGATACTCTTTTAAGGTATTGAAGAGGACATGAAAGGAGGGCCAATAGATCTCTTATCTCAGAAAGCCCAATCGCTTCTAAGGCTGGTCGAGAAGGACCCTCTGGAAGCAGAGAGGCGTTTTAATGCGCTTCCGTTTTTCGAAAAGATGGCCCTGGTTTTAAGCTTGCGCAGAAAGGATAGGGAGAAGCTCATTTTGCTCTCAACTGAACCCCAAAGGCTTGTTCAAAGTATGCCAGAGGAGGAGTTTTATTTCACGGTAAAGGAAATTGGCGAAGAAGATGCCCTTACCCTTTTGGAATTGGCTTCTCCTCAGCAGGTAGCTTTTTGTATGGATTTAGAGGTATGGAAAAAAACCCGGCTTAAACCCCAGAAGATGCTTAAATGGATAGAACTTCTTATGGAGTGTGGAGAAGAAAAGCTCATTCACACTTTGAGAAATCTGGATTATGAGCTTCTGGTATCCTTCCTCAAGAGGTATCTTAAGGTCTATAAACCCGATTCCACTATCGAAGAGGTGGAATTAGATCTTGACCTTTTCACCCTCGATCATCACTATTACATCCACATCCGCTTCCGCCAAACCGAAGAGATCCTGGAAAGGTTTTTGGACACGATTTTCCGATGGGATCAAGCTCTTTATCGGGAGCTTTTAGAAGGGGTCATATGGGAGGTACCTGGTGAAGTAGAAGAGCTTGCCCGAAGATGGCGTCAGGGAAGGCTTGCCGACCGGGGTTTCCCCGAATGGGAAGAGGCCATGGAGATATACCGATTTGTCAAACCTGAGCTCATAAGGATCGAACACGGCATAAAGGACCGTTATGGTCCCGATGACCAGATGAAGCAATGGGAGGCAGTGGGTTCGAACTTTTATCTTTTACCCCTTCCGGGGGATTCCTTTTTAAAGGAGGTCCTTGACGAAGCCTCCAAAAGGGGATTCGGATGGATTCGGGGAGAATTGGTCTATTTGTGCAACAAAGCCATGGTGGCCGATGGGGTTGACCCTTCGGATCTTGAGGCTGTAAAAGCATTGCTTTTAAGGGTATATGATTACCTTAACCTGGGTTTAAGTTATCTGTCAGGTGGGGATTTGGAGGAAGCTTTAAGGGCGGTGAGGAAGCTTTACCTGAAGGAGATATTTCAATTGGGATTCAGTCTCACCTTCCGGCTTCATCTGAGACTTCAAAAGATCTTGGAAGAAAGCCCTTGGTTTTTTGGTGAAAAGAAAAGGCTTTCACTCCTTGATCCACCCTTAAGGGAGTTCGCTCAAGGCCTTTTGAACAAAAAGCCCTTGTTTTACGAGGGGATAATCAATCGGTCAAGCACAAATTATCGGACCTTTAAAAACCTGGAGGAAGTCCAGTTGGCTGAAGAGATGCTCGAAAAAATAGAGGCCATCTCCGAGCTTCACAGCAAGATATACCGATGGGACCCCCCGGAGATAGTGAGCATGGACTTCAAGGGGTGTTACCCCTCGGATTTTTATGATCTCACCTTCCATACCCTTACCCTTACCGCTTTAGCCCAAAACGAGCTTGGGGAAGGATTTAGGTTCAAACCCCTTAAGATACCTCAACTTTTGGAATTTCTCCGGGAGGCCTTTGAAATTCGAAACAACAGAATCTCTTTTTTAAAGACCGATTTCCTCCAAAGGACAAAGGCCTTTTTTGACGATCTAATAAAGACCGTTGAAACCAAAAAGAAAAAGTTAATGGAAGACTTCTTCAGGGAATTACTTAAGGACTTTGAAAATGAATACACTGATCTTGACCTCTCTCGTGATCTTGATCCGAGGTTTTTAAGGCTCTTCCTTTTAAAATTAGGATGAACCAAGAAACCCTCATAGAGGCTGCAAATGATCTAAGATGGTTACTTTCACGAGGATATCCAAAGGAAGCATCTTTAACGCTTGTGGGGAATAAGTTTGGTCTACCAAAACCGTTAAGAGAAGTTTTAAGACGAGGCGTTTTACCCCAAGAAGTGGTCAATTCCCGAAAGGCCAAACGGGTTGAATCCTCGGCTCTCAGGGGAAATAGGGTGGGCCTTGACGGGCATAACGTCTTAATAACCCTCTCCAGTGCCCTCAAAGGGGAGGTGGTCCTTTTGGCCGATGATGGGTTTATAAGGGATATAGCGGGGGGTTCCGCTTCTTTTAAGGTGGACGAAAAGGGAGAAAGGGCAATAAAACTTATCCTTGATACGTTGAAAGAACTTCAAGTAAAAGAGGTACTTTTTTTGCTCGATGCGCCGATGAGTCACAGTCGAGAACTTGCCAAAAGGTTAAATGAAGAACTCCAAAATCTCGGAGTCAAGGGGTACTGTGAGGCTTTGACTAATCCGGAAAAGGTACTCGAGGAATTTGATGGAATCGTATGTACTGCCGATGGTCACCTCATAGAAAAGGTCAAAAGGGTCTTTGATCTGGCGGGTCATATCATAGTGGAGAAAAAACTATGTTCAGTCATCAACTTGAAAGCTTAAAAGAAGAAGTCCTCCGCAGGATCGAGGCTTTAAGATCGTTAATGTCTGAAAACGAAATAGAAGCAGTTTTGATCCTTCAAAGGGTTGACCTTTATTATTTCACTGCCAGTGCTCAGGAAGGCGCTTTGTATATAGATAAAAAACGGGAAATGTTTTTCATTAAAAAATATGCCCCCCGGGCAAGGGAGGAATCACCTTTAAATGTCATTGAAATTTCTTCTCTAAAGGAGATCCCCTCTCTTCTTCCCCAAAAGCCGAAGCTTTTAGGACTTGAACTTGATGTGATTCCGGTGGAGTTATTTTTCGAACTTAAACGGATCTTCCCTCAAGTGGAATTTAAAAACGTAAGCCCTTTGATACTCGAACTGAGAATGGTAAAGTCTCAAAGTGAGATAGAACTCATTAAGGAAGCTGCTCAAATTGCGTCTTTTGCGTTGCAAAAAGTTCCCCATATTTTAAGAGAGGGGATGAGCGAACTTGAGCTTGCGGGAGAACTTTTGAGATTGATAATGCCAAAGGGGCATCAGGAATATATAAGGATGAGAGGCTTTAATCGTGAAGCCCATAGTTGGCACGTTATAAGTGGAAAAAGCGGAAGTGTTCTGAGTCATATAGATGCCCCTATGGGCGGGTTTGGGCCATCTCCAGCCTATCCGATGGGGGCGAGTTTAAAACCCATAGAGAAAAACGAAGTGGTCCTTGTGGACTTATCCACTTGCTTTTGGGGCTATCATTCGGATCAGACCCGTTGTTTCTCCATAGGTAAATTACCGGAACCTTTAAAAAAGGGCTACGAGGTGTGTCGGAAAATAGCGAATGTATTGGCTAAAGAGGCAAGACCTGGGGATTCCGTCGAGTGGTTTTATAAAAGGGCAAAAAGCATAGCTGAACAGGAGGGCTTCGGGGACTATTTCCTCGGCCCAAAACCTTACCAGACCAAATTCGTCGGGCACGGTATAGGCTTAGAAATAAGCGAACCTCCCTTTTTGGCCTTAGGTCACGATTACCCTATCCAGGTAATTAGCAAATTTCTCGCACCCCCTACCCTCCTACTCCCTCCTTAAAAATTAAGCAGCCAAGCCGATTTTTACGCAGCCCTTTTCTCCATAGTGCCCTATAATGCCCTAAATTGCCCCAAAGTAAAACGAAAATTTTGGTAGATTTTTTGGTAGATTTTTTTCTCGTCTTTTTTTGGGGCGTGCGGTTTTTTAAAACACTGTTAAGGGCTTTCATCCCAGTTCTTCTTCGAGCATGTCTTCTTCTATTTTATCTGAGGGCAGGGCGTGGGCGTATCTCCAGGTTGTGGCGAAGGACTTATGGCCGGCCAGTTCTTGGACTCTTTTGGGGTTTATGCCTTTTTCCATGAGGTAGGTAATGTAGGTGTGTCTTAGGGAGTGGAGGGTTATGGACGGAGGGAGGCCTGCTTTTTTTCTGAGCATTCTGAAAGTATCGGTGATGACGTGGGGGTGGATGAGAGGGGTATCTCCGCCGAAGACGTATCTTCCTTTTCTTGGGAGCTTGGACAGGACTTCTGCGAGCGTTTTTGACATTCCCACTTCGCGGGCATAGCCTGTTTTGGTTATGAAGCCGTCTTTTTCGATTTTGGCTTGGATTTTTATCTTTCGCCTCTCGAAGTCCAAATCCTCCCACTCGAGGTAAAGGAGCTCCTGGCGCCTCATTCCCGTGAGGTAGTAGGTTAGGAAGATCTCGTAGGCCATTCCGTAGAGGAGGTGTCTGTTCTGCTTTACGACCTCGAAGAATCTTTTGAGCTCCTCTCGAGTCATTGCTCTCGGCTGTCTTTCTTTTCTTTCTCTTAGCGGTTTGAGCTTTCTTGCTGGGTTTTCATCGATGAAGCCGAGCTCAGCGGCTCGGTCGAAGAAGAGGGCAATTGTGGTCATTTCTCTGCTGCAGGTGGAGGGCGTAACGCTTTTCAGGCGCCAAATTCTGTAGTTTTCCATGTCCTCTTTGGTGATGGAATTGAGAGGTCTGTCGCTTCCGAAAAAGCTCAGAAGGTTTTTTATGTGAACGGGTTCGATAAAAGAGGTGCTTTTTCTTACCTTGTACTTTCTTTCTTCAAGCCACTTTTCCGCAAACTCTCCAAGCGAAGGAGCTTCTATGGGCTCTTTTCCGCCTAAAAGCCGAACTTCCTCCGTGCTTAAAAGCCTCCAGTTGCTCCACTTCTTTAAGTCCTCCTGAGAAACGAGCCCCTGATAGCTCTTCTGCTCAAGCTCCTCCGCTAAAGCGAGAAACCTCTCGGCCTTGACCTTATTGCTGAAAAACTTGCTCTTCCTCTTCCTTGAGCCGTCGGGAAAATAAACCTCAAAAACAAGCTGCCAGCCGTGCCTCTTGTGCCTGTAAAGCCGTGCCACCCCTCCCTCAAAACGCAAAAGTTCTTTAACAGTGATTGGTCGATTTGTCAACTAAGGTGGACCTGTAAGAATCAGGAACTGTAAAACAGGATGCAAATTTTGCAATCCTCATCTACTGCAGCGAGGTCTGCAGGCCCCGAAGGCTTCAGAAAGAAAACAGCTGAAATTATCACGGGAAAACAGCGAAACGGACCACTAAGATAGCTCTTTTTCCAGGTTGGTCTTCGGTACGAAGGACTCCCTGGCAGTATCTGACGGAAAACTTTAGGGAGGTGGTCTCCTTTGATGCTAAACTGTCTCAAATGTACTGGACCCGGATACGGTAAGGGGTAAAGAGATCGGTACCAGTTTTGAGGTGGAAGGAGAAGGTGAGAAGCCTTGGATCAGCTTTTCTCAACAGGGGCTTATACCTTCGCAGAAGCCCCTATGAGTTTTTTCTGAGGACTTCCGAGGTTTTTGAAGGAGTCACAGCTGTTCTGCTGCCTTTGAACCCTTAAGATCAATTCACCGACTGTCTGACACCCCTCGGCATGGATCAGGTAAAATTCCTCATCATCTGAGCGATGGGCCCTTTCTATTAGAGCCTGAAGAGGTCCCATTAGTTTTCACGATCCCAGGGTAATTAGGTCTGCGGAAGACCTCAAGGGTGAGGTGGGCAGCCTTTACCCTCTCTGTTCCTCCTTCTCCAAAGTGGTACCTATGTTTATACTCATGCACCCATTTCTTTATTTTTGAACTTGACAAAATTGTGATTTTATGTATACTTTATTATAATTAAAATCCAAATGTGTTTTTGATTTAACAATGGACAATCCTGGGCTCGAAGAAAAGGGATTTTCTCCTCACTTTAGTTAAGTTTGTTCTTTTTCTTAACTAATTCCTATTCTTTTTCTTTAACTACCATTATATTTAAGCAATTTTTAAATAAGGAGGTAGCTATGTTTCCACCAAGAAGAAGGTGTGGTTTAAAGGAAAAGGTAGAAGGAATAACTAATAAGCTTGGTGTTTCAGCTTATACTAGAATTCTTAACTACGAAATCTTTCAGACGATAAAATCCTATCTTCTCAAGCTCTATAATGGAGATAAAGTCGTCCCTCCACCTTCTGAACTTCCATTTAAAGTAGAAGATGTTTTTTCCTTTATTCCTCCTGGGATCCTTACTTTTCCTACTATTGTAGGAATCGATCCTCTTGAGAATTATGCTTCCTTTGAAAATGCTCTTCTTGCTATAGTTAGATATAACGATAAAAGATATTTCCTTTCACTTCCCATCATTCCAGATAGGTTTGGTAACCTTTATAGTGTTTTTGTTGTAGGTGAAGACCCAGAGGAGTTGTACTCTATTGAACTAACAAATTTATTAACAAAGCTTGCTATAAGAAATTCAGGATATTATGGTAAATTCCTAAGATTATCCCTTGCTGGAGAAAATATTGAAAGAGTAAAATTTAAAGTTTTACCTTCTCCCACAATTACCCTTGATGATATTTATTTAAAAGACAAATCAGATCTTGAGGATTTCATTGAGGCAGTAAAGAGGAAAAATCATGGGCTTAGATACCTTTTTGTTGGGGAACCAGGGACAGGAAAAACTGATACAGTAAAGGCTATCATAGCTGAGCGTTTAAAATCAGAATCAGAATCAGATGGAATTACCGTAATTGAGGTGGACGCAGGATACAAAATACCTTTAAATATAATCTTTGAATACGCAGAAATATTTAGCCCGGTTTTACTCTGCATAGATGACATTGACCTTTTAGTTGGAACGAGGGATAAATTGTTTAACCCAAAAGAATTATCAAGTGCTCTTCAAGCTTTAGATGGCTTTGTTAAAAGAGATGACCATTACCTTATTGCTACCACAAACGATAGACACCTTGTTGATATAGCCTTAAGAAGACCGGGAAGGTTTGACCTTATCATTGAATTTAAAGAACTTGATCCAGACTTTTACCCTTCTCTAGTTTTAAGAGAATCAAAAGATGAACGCTTAAGTGAAATCTTTAAAGAAGAAAAGATAAGAAAGAAGTTAGCCAACCTTAAAGCAACTGGAGCCTTTCTTGTAACCTTAGTTAAACATTTACTTAAACAACGGTATAACGAAACCAAATACGACCCTCACACAGTATTAGCCTTGATAGATAAGCTTCACAAATCTTTTAAGTTTGAGGTTAAACAAGAAGAAAAATTGGGATTTGTAGGAGGTTTTGAGCATGAATAAGATTGACCTTGAAGCCCAAAGACAGATTGCTAAAGAACTAACCGATGAGGCTATTGCTTTAGGAAATCCTTACATATGTCTTACCGAATTAGATAGTCTTTTGAGAAATAAAGGGGTAAATATTTACAGATATACCAGAGAACTTGATAAAAAGGAAAGGAGAGTCATAGACAGAGAGATTTGTAATCAGCTTATTAAATGTGCAAACGAGATTTTAGAAAGATTTGAAGCTGAACCTGTTTTAGATGAAAGAAAAAAGCTTGAACGAGAATTTTTAGAAATACTTAAGATGTTTGCTAAACTGAAAGATATTGATTCCGCATATAACTTAATGAATGACTTTTACTACCATTTCAATCCTTATGATTATAACTACATTCTTATTTTAAATGAACTGAGGAGACTGAATCTTGACCCTGACACCGAGATGGTAACACTCAAAGTTAAAGATATTATCAACATTGATGAAGATCAGAAATCAGCCGAAGAGCAAGAGATAGTTCAAGATAAAGAAATAGAGGAGATGTCTGTTTGGGAATATCTTGAGCGTAGATGTAAGGAAGAGCCAACAGTAGAGCTACCGCAATGTGAGTGCGAAGAGGAAGAGTATCCCCTTGACCCCATCATTCAGGCAATCGAAGAATTATTTGCCAACCAAGCTGATGCTAAACCAACCTTAGAGATGGCAAAGGATTCTTTAAAAACTAAAGGGCTGAACCTTGAGATCTTCTCCAAGAGGGAGCTTATAGAGTTTTTAAATGTCTTAGCCTCTTTGATAGCAGAGAGAATACTCTTTGACGATGAAGAGTTAGCTAAGATTTATGATAGTATGTGGCTTGAAGATATCAACATCTACTGCTTAAAAAATCCAAGTCCTAAAAATCCTTACTGCAGGGTGATGTATCTCTTTTACTTGGACATAATCGGTAGGTATGGTGCTGAGAAGGCATCCTACGAAGCTTATGAATTCGTAAAGAAAAGGGTTGAACCAAACGAGGTTGAGAAACTTCTCATTGAACTTTTAGAGGATGAGCTTAGTAAAAGGCAAATAAGAGCCAAGACTAAACCAAGCAAAGGGGGGTAAAAGATGAAAGTCTACAGAACCTCAGCCAGTTCTAAATATTGTGCAACCTGTGAGTATTGGGGTGCAATGAGGCAAGTTAGACTATCAACCGTTGAAAGCGAGGAATGGGGCGTATGTTCTAACAGAAGAGGTAGTTTTTATGGTAAGGAGATGAAATACAAGGATCGTTGCACTAAATACGTGAGATGGATCGTGCTTGAGAGATAGATTTTATGCAGATTTATTTTACTGAAGATAAGACGGTTGTTGATAAAGTAACAGAAGAAGTTTTTAATCTTGAAGAAGAATTAGGGGTATGGACTTGGGATAAAAAGATATACGTTTATAGCAAAATTTCAAAGAAAGAAAAATTTAAGACTATAATTCATGAGATAGTTGAATGTTTTTTAGTAGTTTATTTAGGTATAAAACAAGAAAAGGCTCATAAAATAGCAAGTTTAGTAGAAAGAATAGCAGGTTTTAAAAAATAGCAAGGAGGAAAATATGGGAATGTATAATACTTATCCAAATACTAAATGTTGTGCTACTTGTGAATTTTGGGAGGCTTTAAGACGTATATATGGTTATCGTGTGGAAAGTGAAGAATGGGGAATATGCTCTAATCGGCGCAGTAGTTTTTTATAAAAGAGAAAAGAGATATAGAGATTATTGCAGTAAATATTTACATTGGGTTGTTTTAGATATGAGATAAATAAATTTAAAGAAAAAGTTGATTTAGGCTACAATAGACGGTGTAGCATTAAATTATTGGATACCAGAAGCATTGAACTTAGGTGGAGTGGATGTATTAATTCATAATAGCAAATAATCGATTTATTAATTAAAAACTTGAAAAGAGAAAGGTAGATAAAAAGGATTAATTTAGATTGGTTGATTAAAATGAATTTTTATAATATGTTAACTTAAAAGTCAAAAAGATGTGGGAACCCTGTAGAGATATTAATGATAAAGAGATATTAATGATAAATGGATAAAAGTCTGTTGGAGAAAGGATAATTTTAAGATTATTTTGCGAGGTGAAAAAGAAAGTGAAAGTATAAAGATTGCAAATGAAATACCTAATCTAAAAGAAGCATGTTCTAAATTAAATATCGATATTGCTGATGTTATTGTTCAAGAGTGGAAAGAGCTATGGATAGGTGTAGAATATAATTCAGAAAATAAAAAAGAGATTAAGAAAATTTATTTTGGAGAACAAGAAGCTCAACAAAAACCTAATGGTCTGTGGACTTTTACTTTTAGAAATTACCTCGGTAAAAGTTTTATTCGAATAATATTTGATAATACCGAATTTAAATCTCCTCCAATAGAAGTTATCTCTGAAAAAACCCCGATAAATGTTGAGAGCGATTCTCTCTTTTATCCTAAGTTTTTAAAAATTTTACTTGATGAACTAATTAAATATTTAATATCACTTCCTTTTGATTTAGGCTCTCCAACTGAATTTCCAACTACGGAATATCCTCATCCTCCATCCCTTATTTTTATCCTTCATACCTTAGCCCAAAATGCTGATACTCTTATTCAAGCTCTTCAAACAATTTGGCACAATCCTTATAGAAAGCTTAAAACTGAAGAAAGATGGGTATTACTTAACGAAGCAACAAATGTTGATGTAGATACTATCTTTATGATGCTTCATCATTCGGAATATTTACATAAAGGATATTCTGGAGGTTCTTTTAAAAAGTTAGTTGAGAAGCTTAGAGGGTACATTCCAGAAAGGGTTTTTCAAAGAGAGGTTGTAGAAACTTTAGACAATCCAGAAAATCGTTTTATTAAACACTTTATAGATACAATTCTTTTCTTTTGTGAAGAATTAAAAAGACAAAATTATTGGGAAAAGGCTAAATCTCATCAATCAAAATTAGAGGAGTTAGAAAATTATGTTCGTTATCTAAGAGTAGATTCGCTTTTTTCAGATGTAGGTGATATGACCATTTTCCCAGCATCTTCGCAAGTTTTGTTAAAGAGAGATGGCTATCGTGAGTGTTTAAATATCTATCGTCTTTTAAATCTTTCAAGAATACCTATATTTCACGAGCTACAAGATGCTATAGACAACAGAAGAATTGACAAACTTTATGAGTATTGGTGCTTCTTTGAACTTTCTAAAAAGCTTGCAGAAGTGATTGCTAAGGATAACTCAAAACCAAGATTTGAAATAAAAAAGACTAAAGAAGGCAGATTTGAAATAGTTAAAGCTTACTTAGGCAATGGCTACGAACTTGTGTATAACCAAACTTTTGAAGGCTATTCTGGAAACTTTCGCCCTGATTTTGCGCTTGTGAGAAATAATAAACCAGATGAACCAGAAGTTGTTTTTGATGCTAAGTTTAGGTTTGATTTAAAAAAATTTTGAAAATTCAGAAAAAGAGGAAGAAGAGGTAAGGGGTAAAGAGATCGGTACCAGTTTTGAGGTGGAAGGAGAAGGTGAGAAGCCTTGGATCAGCTTTTCTCAACAGGGGCTTATACCTTCGCAGAAGCCCAATGAGTTCTCCCTGAGGACTTTCGAGTTTTTTTGAAGGAGTCACAGCTGTTCTGCTGCCTTTGAACTCTTAAGATCAATTCACCGATTGTTTGACACCCC
>Ga0197143_1000178_pt1 | contig 73926 bp, 78 predicted proteins | sample GBS70_MetaG_FD_148603 | JGI IMG/M metagenome (GOLD analysis project Ga0197143, IMG submission 148603) | Sediment microbial communities from Great Boiling Springs, Gerlach, Nevada, United States - GBS 70_MetaG | ecosystem: Environmental > Aquatic > Thermal springs > Hot (42-90C) > Sediment...
CAGAAGTGTATTTATATGTGATGATTAATTCAACACCGATACCGCCAAGCGCAGCAAGCGTGTTCGGCCAGGAGATTGTTACCGTTGAGCCATTAAACCAATAAGAGCGACCTTCAGATAAATCGTGTAGAATTTCAAACCCTGAAATCTGTGCTGCAGTAACAACAACTTGATATGTCCTTGAAGTTAAACTTTGTCCTGCAATTGCTGATTCTACTGTGATATTCCCAACTGTGGTAGAATCGTATGAACCAGACAATTTTGTATAGATCCTTTCAATAGTTATTCCATCCTCGTTTAAAAACACGGGAACTGTGAAAGCTGTTACTGAACCAGCAGTGCCTGTTGATTGTGCAAAGAAGTATGATACTGTCTTTAACTTTGTTGTTTCAGCGGCTGAGTATTCATAGGTAACAACAACCTCACCACCTAAGACGTTTGTGTTCGCATTCCCTGAAAGGTTAACATTAACCGTCTGTAAAGTGTTTATAGCAAAACCTGCAGGAACTCCAGTAGAGGATAAATATCGGAACCTGTAGGTATCCGTTAATGCACCGTCAAGGGTCATAGTTGGTTCAGCAGAGAAACCGACGATGTTTACATTTATTGATCCATCAGTAGTTGCAGCACCACTCTGTCTCAACCCACGGATTTCAAACCATGCTTGTCTTACCACTGCCGATTCTTCCGGAATATCGCATCTATACTTGAAAGGAACTGAAATGGGTGAGATTTGTTGTGCAAGGGTTGAAATAACACCTGAAATACCGTCAACTGAGTCAGAAAAGAGTGGAAACCGCACGGTTTTTATCTGTGTTGGTGATGTGTCGTCATACTCATAAGTTATATAAAGTTTTGCTGAATGCATATTGTGTGGAGAACCCACTGAAACAAACGATAAAGAATATGCTTGGTTGGTCCAGGAAACAATTTTTGATGTTACATCAGCACGTGCTACAAATAGGTTTGATTCGCCTGAAGAGTCAGGTACTTGGTTACCTGTGATATTATCTACAATATCTGTTGGAGTAGTACCTGCATTGAAATAAATATTAATATTTGTAACATCAGTGGCTGAACCAGCAGATGACAAATACTCAACTTCTACATACGCATTTTTTATGACGATATCGCTTTCCGGTAAGTTAACTACTATGTGAGGAAAAATTACAGGATCGGTTTCTAACCCTTGTTTATCCGTACTACTATAATAACCGCCAAAATTCCATTCAACCGTCTTTATCCTTGTCGCCGCATAAAGATAGGGTATAGTGGAAAGAGCAGAGTAATAAATAGTAAGAAATACAAAAACTCTAAACCCTAAAAATTTTTTCATCTTACCTCTTACATCTCTTCGGAGTAAGGCAGCTTGCCGCCGTTTTATTTAACTATAATTTTTATAATTTTATAATTTTTCGGAGTAAGGCAGCTTGCTGCCGTTTTATATCTACTTAATCCGAAGTAAGCCGGCTTGCCGCCGTCTTTATTTAACGCAGGCAAGCCTGCTTACTCCTTAATCCGGAGTAAGGCAACTTGGTCTAGTCGCGAACCATAAGAGTTTTTTCATCTTGGTTCTACTATTCCTAAATCACGACATATCTTTCTTGCCAAAAAATCATTTATTTCGTTATGCCTCGGAATTGTAGAAGTTTTATTGTTTTCAGGATTATAATAAACAGTGTGTCTTTTTCCTTCCCTTAAAAGACGACATCCATGTTTTTGAAGATGTCTCAATAAAAATTTTCTCTTCACACATATTATCCTTTCACAAAAATAGGTTCTCTGATGACTTCTTCAGCTGAGACAGTTTTTCTTGTCAGCTCGCGATTAGCTTCCAAAATGAGTTTTAATGCTTCTTTTAAGTTCTTTTTTACTTCGCGTAGCGTTTTCCCTTGAGTATTGACACCAGGAATTTCCTCAATATAACCGACATACCATTTACCTCTTTTTTCATAAACAGCCGTAAATTCTCCTTTCATTTTAACCACCTCCATTTAACAATTTTTTTTATCAAAGTAGCAGCAAAAAGAGTAAAGGCAACTTGTTGTCTTTATTTAACGCAGGCAAGCCTGCTTGCTCCTTAATTTAACTTTAACGCGAGCAAGCTCGCTTACTCCTAAAGTTATAATTTTTATAATTTTATAATTTTTCGGAGTAAGGCAGCTTATTATATCTACTTAATCCGAAGTAAGCCGGCTTGCCGCCGTCTTTATTTTTAATTTTTATAATCTTCCGGAGTAAGGTGGCTCGCCACCGTCTTATATTTTCCCAATCCAATAAGGCAACTTGCTGCCATTTTTTCATCTATATACTTCACGTCTGTGTTTGACACGGTATATCGTGATTAAATTATTTTCATCATTTATTTCATAAAGAACTCGATAGTTGCCAACTTTCAAGCGCCAACGAGATTTCGTTCCAATCAATTTCTTAGAATTGTGTGGTCTCGGAGTAGTTGCTAACGATAAAATACTTTTTACAATTTTTTTCTTGTAACGGATGCTCCAAATTTCTTATATCATGTTCAGCAGAGGTTCTTATTTTGATTTTGTACATTTTTTGATTACCTTGCTCAATTTAAGTTCCTTGATGAATTCTGAAAAATCTCTTTCAGGCTCACTCTTACCTTTCTCAAAATCAATATGGTCCTCCAAATCCTCAAGCAGCTCCTTTATCGCTTTATACTGTTTTACAGAGATAATCACTGCTTCCGTTTTACCATTTCTTGTGACAAATGCAGGCGATAATTTCGGTAATGTTTTTGGCATGTTTAATCGCCTCCCTTCAACCCCTGCAGCTATTATATTTATAGTCAGCTTACACTTGTAGCCGACCTTTAAGGGTTGGCTACAAGCTACTAAACCACGAATCAAAAATTTGGAACCTTAAAAGTTTTTTTCATTTTTTCACTATTGAAAGGATAAACCTGTTCCTTAACTAATAATTCGCTCAGCATAAAGTAGTGCAGCACGTATGTCCTCTCTTGCTAACCGTGGATATTCCTGAAGTACCTCCTCTTCCGAAACACCACTAGCAAGCAACTTCAGGATAAATTCGACAGAGATTCTTGTACCCTTGATTGCAGGTTTCCCGACTAATACCTCAGGATCAGCTACAATTTTTTCTAATAGTTCTTCATTCGACATAAACCACACCTCCTGTATACCTTTGGAGTAAGCCGGCTCGCCGCCGTCTTTATTTTTAATTTTTATAATCTTCCGGAGTAAGGTGGCTCGCCACCGTCTTATATTTCCTCAATCCAATAAGGCAACTTGCTGCCGTCCTTAAAAATCATCCCCCATTAAACTCTCTGGAAGTAGATATTCCCTACATAACCGCTCAAATTCTCCATTGTCATTCCCGTAATACAACTTATAACTTGAAAACTCGTATCTGTCCGGTTGTTCAACATAACCATGTTTAACAGGATTAAAGTGAATATAATTCGCCTTAATGTAAAAATCTTTCTCGTTCCGTATGCAAGTATCCCAATAGTTGTACCAAACTCGCCGATTGTTCACTCCTACCAACTTATTTAGATACACCGCAGTTTTACTATGTATTTTCCGAATAAACATAGGCAAAGAAGAGCCTTCCTTTATTTGAACAATTATATGATAATGGTTAGGCATTACTGCCCAAACTTTTAACACAAGCCCATCTCGTGTACAAATATCCGTCAGGATATTCAGACATGCCCGCAGTTTATCATCAGTATTAAAGAAAGGAATTTTCTTATAAGTTCCACCTGTAATCATGTACGTATAGTTATCTAACAAAAGGTGTGGAGGCACATGAAGGTATTTTTTTAAAAACCATAAAACTTTACTCCTTTTTCTTAGTTTAACGCAAGCAAGCTTGCTTACTCCTAATCTATAATTTTTATAATTTTATAGTTTTTTCGGAGTATTATATCTCCTTAATCCGGAGTCAGGCGGCTCGCCGCCGTCTTTATTTAACGCAGGCAAGCCTGCTTACTCCTTAATTTAACTTTAACGCGAGCAAGCTCGCTTACTCCTAATTTCTTTATTTATATTCAAGTATCCAATATCTAACGTAGCCGACCCTTAAGAGTTGGTTACGAATTTAGAGCAAAACTTCTCTCTTTGCTTCTAAAACAATTTCTTTATCTATTTTCTCTACACCTTTGTCAAAGCCTATCATTAAGCACACGTCACATAAGTTGTTTATGCTTCTTGGTAGCCCTAAGGTTATGTTATAAATTTCTTGTACTGCGGGCTTGTGAAAGATGTTGCCATCGGGATGGCCAGCTGCTGTTAACCGATGTCTAATGTATTCGTCTACCTCCTCTAAATCTAAATTTTGTAAATGGTAATGGTAGTTCACTCGCTGCTTTAATTGTGGCAACGCTGCCAACTTTTCCCTAAGCTCAGTTTGCCCCATGAGGATAACAGTTAATGCGAAGTTGTTGTCAATAATATAATTTAGCAAAACCCTTATTTCCTCAAAGAGCTTTATATTTTCTACAAGGTGTGCTTCGTCTATGATAGCCACTGTGTGTTTGCCAATTTCTACATTTCTTCTGAGCACTTCACAAAGAAGATGTAATACTTCAACTTTCTTAAGGAAAAGCTTCTCGCCTATATTTGCTGTGCTGTCAACACTGTGAGAAAAGGAAAAGAACAGATGGTGAAGGAACTCATCCGGAGGTAAAAGCGGATCACCTATGTATGCGACGTGAAAATTTCTTTGCGAGAGCATGTTTCGTAATGTATACGCAAGAAGTGTTTTCCCACTGCCATACTCCCCTGTCAGTAAACATAACGGCTTTTTTACAGAAACTACGTACTCAAGTCTTGCGAGCGCCTCTCTGTGCTCTTTTGAATAATAAAAGAAGTACGGGTCTGGGACGTTCTCAAATGGTAGCCTCTCTAAGTTGTAAAATTTTAAATACATAACTCTATTTTATACTTTTTTTGCTTTTAATAATTTTCTGCGGTAACGCTCCGCCGATAAGTTGTCAATTTCATTTATCTCTTTTTCTGTGAAGAAGCGAAATTTGCCTATAAGTTTGCCAAAGATTGCCATCTTGCAATGGTCTTCTATCAATAGTGTGCGGTAGAAGGCCTCTAATAGGTTACTGCCCACAGTTACTAGACCGTGGTTGGCAAGTATAACACCGTTAGCCCCCTTCTTTATAGCTTTCTCAACCTCGTCAGCTAACAGCTTTGTACCTGGAAGAATGTATCTTACAACCGGGACGTCACTATTGACTATAGCGACGAAGTCTGGCGTAAATTGTATTAACGTTTCCCCTGTGAATCCCCATACTGTTGCATACACCGGATGTGTGTGGATCACAGCATTTACATCTTTCCTGCAGCGGTAGCATGCTAAATGCATGTTTATTTCACAACTGGGACGTAACAATTCATCCCTTTTATCCACAACCTTTCCAGAAAGAATATCAATTTTTATATAATCTCCGAAGCCCGCAGATTCAAAACATTTTCCACTCGCTTTTATGTAAATGGCATTTTTGTCATGCGGATCGCGAGCACTAATGTTTCCTCCAGGGCCTATGATTAGTTTATGCTCGGCAAGCCTGCGACCAATACTTATCAATTCTTCCCTGATGTCCATTTCTTGCTCACTCTTTCTAAATACTTTCGTGCTTCTTCCATTGTAGGGTCTAATAAAATTGCCATGTTCCAGAAATGTAGTCCAATTTTTTCTTTACCTATTGCACCAAAATATTTCCCTAAGGTGTTGTACCCATCAACGTATACGGGAGAAACGCGTATAGCGTTTAAGAAAGCTTCTTTTGCTAATTTCATGGCATCGCTTTTTTCGTCTAAGTATCTTTCTCCCGTAAGTTGCCAATACCACATGTAAGAAACACCAAGATTATACCAAAAGTCCGGCATAGAAGGAAACAAGGTGGTTATTCTTTTGTTTTCTTTTGTAACATTTGCCAAATAATACTTTTTAAGAGTGATATTCTCTGTGCCATGGGCTATTTCTTTCCAGCAACGTATAAGCTCTAACGAATAGTGTACATTGTGTGGAGCTAGCTTTGTAACTAAAAAAAGTTTTTTTTCTTTATTTTGCAAGTCGTCATTTATGCTTTTACAATTAAAGAAAATAACATCTACTGCATACATCCGTAGTGTGATGTATAGTATTGCTGTATTTATCACAATCGCGCAGATGGCAAAGGGTATGAAGATGCTGTTAGGTAGTTTGAATTTGAATTCCTTTATATAGCATTCTTTCACAAGATATGAGTGAAAGATTGCTAAGAATATGAAGAAGTAGGTGACAGGGACAACTGTAGTAGGGTTAAACATGCTGTTGAGGTAATACGTAGTGAAGAAAAGAAAAAATATTATTAACTTGAGAGCTTTCGATTTAGCAAATAGTTTTATGCTGTAAAATACAGATAAGCACATAAGGAGTAGGTAAGCAACTGCACCGGATATACCTGTTGTAGTCAGAAGTTGCAGGAGCTCGTTATGCGCGTGTGCTGCGGTTACGTTGCGTCCAGCTGCATTCACATAGCCTAATGTTTTATAGCCGGGGAAAATATAATAAAAAGTGTCCGGGCCACTGCCAAAAAATAGTCGCAAAAGCTTGTTCTCTTCTCTATTGCCATAGGGTATGTTGAAGTGAGAAAATATACGTAGCGCGGTATACCAATTTTCTATTCGTGCTATGTTGTCTTTGTAAGATACTATACTTTTTGCACGAGATAATATTTGTGATGAATACGGGAGAGAGAATAGTAAAAATGTTGCTATTAGCAAAAGGAAAACCGTTGTTATGTGTTTTAGGTAAAGTTTATGGTATTTATAACATGCATAAGTAGTTATAGAGAGAGTTAAGGCTGTTGCTATCCATGCGCTGCGGCATTGCGAAATTATTATACCCGCCCATATTATAATCGTTGAGAGTAGATAGTGTATTTTTTTCTCAATGAGGTAAAATACGAGCGAGAAAATGAAGCATAAACTTAGGAAATTGCCAACATAGACTGGATTCCCTATTGTAGAAAATATCCAAGAGCGAGTGTATCCAAACTTTAGACCAAATAATGTTATATTTGAATATTGCAGAAAGCTGTACAGAGAAACAATCACCGACGATAATATAGATATTTTTGCTATGTTAATATCCTCTATGTTTTTACTTGTGCAGTATAATATGTACATGCAGATATAGTTTATGAAGCCGTAGGTGTAAAATTTGTATAATCCTTGTAGAGAGAGGTGGATATTTATTGACAGCAGTGTAGAAATTAATAAAACGCCCAGCCACGATAGAAGTACAATATCTATAGAGGAGAGCGAAAATTTTTTATCTTTAACTTCTACAGTCCTATATAGCGTAATGAGCAATAAGATGAAAGTAGCAACCCTTACAAATACCGTTTTAGGCAAATCAAACGAGTCTTCGTTGAAAGTAGTGAATGCGAGGGGGGAGAGAAAAAGGAGAATAGCGACTATTAGTTTCATTATTGACCATTTTGACAAAAAAGTAGCCTTTTAAAGAGCGGACGACGGGATTCGAACCCGCGACGTTCAGCTTGGGAAGCTGACATTCTACCACTGAATTACGTCCGCAGAAAGTGTAAAATATATCAAAAAACATTTTACTAAATTTTCTACCTATTTTGTAAAAAATTTTTCTACACAAAATGTAAATATTACTGCAATGCAGCATAAAACAGCAAAAACGTCTCCATAAAGAGTATAGAAAGTTAGGTTCTTTTTTTCTGAGGGCTCTAACAATAATGAAAACTCAACAGATGTAGCTTCAAAAATTTTCGTCATTTTTAGTATACGACCATATTTATCTACTATTCCAGAGATTCCTGTATTTGCGCTACATATCACATAACACCTATTTTCTATTGCACGAAAGACGTTATTAACGAAATGTTGTAGAGGAGCAGCAGTTTTTAGAAACCATGCATCATTTGTGATATTAATTATGACTTCTGCGCCATTTTTTCTAAATTTGCGTATTAAAGACGGAAATATTGATTCAAAACATATGGGAGCTGAGAAGGAAAATTTTTCATTTTCCCTAAATACTGCATATTCACTTCCTGGTGTAATTTCACCAAATTCGTTCAACGTGGTAAATATTTTAGACAGGATTGGTTTTAAGGGGACGGTCTCGCCGAAAAGCACGAGATGTAGCTTGTCGTAGCGTTTAAGAATTTTGCCGTCGGGTGAGATCAAAAATGCAGTATTGTAAATTTTGCCAGTTTTGCTGTCGTGGTCTACAGAGCCTACTAAATGATAAGAAGAAGTTATATACGTTATCTTTTGCATCCACTTGTATAATTCAGGTTCGTACCTTAAGTAGCCGGGAATAGCGCTCTCAGGCCAAATTATGAGATCTTTTTTCCAGAGATTGCAGCAGAGTTGCGTATACGTGGATATGATTTCGTTTTTATATTCAGCATCCCATTTTTTGTATTGATCGATATTGCCTTGTAAAATTGCAATTTCTACAACCCTCCCTTTATGATTCGTTACCTTTTCGTTTATTTTTATTGTCCCATATCCAAATATTAGCAAAGTCGTAATTAGCATTGTTGAAAGGTTAAAAAACAGTCTTTTTCTGTATTCTTTTGCAGGTAGCAGGCTATAGCGGAAGCGATAATATAAATCGGAGATGAAATAATTTATCATACAAATATAAAATGATACTCCGTATGGCCCGGTGATGGCGCTGAGTTGTATTAAAGGTAAATTTCTCCATTGGGTATATGCCAGAAGCGCCCACGGGAAGCCTGTTAATAAGTGCGTCCTTATGTACTCCAGTCCAACCCATAGGGAGGGGAAAAATATTATGTCTAATAGGGAGTTTTTCTTTTTTGCAACTGTATAGAAAAAGAAAGCAAAGTATAGTCCTAAATATGCCGAAAGGAGAAATAAACACAATATTCCTAAAAGCAGACTTTCTCCCGCAACAATAAATGTTGGTACTATCCAGTACAGGATACCTATATATGAGATAATTCCTACAGCCAGTCCCGGTATAAATCCTCTTTTTGTCTTATTGACGAATATTAGACAAGGCACTAGGCATATCCAAGCTAGGAGTGCAAATTGTGGTATCAGAAAGGAAGCTATTATTAGAAGAGAGGATATTATAAACATAATATGTTTTAGGGTTTAGACGATTTTCTCGTATGCAATGGTTTGGTTGCCACCGTATTGTTTTGCATAGTTTAGCGCAGTATCAACATGATATATAAACTCTTCTCGTGTGAAGTTTTTTTCTCCATAATACGTTCCTATACCAATGGAAACCGTAATTTTATAAGTATAGGGCGGGAGAGAGAATTCTTTGCTTTCAACAATTTTACGTAAACGCTCGCCAGCGTTATATGCGTCGTGTTCATCTGCTTCAATAAATATTATGGCAAATTTCTTCTCGTCGTATCGTGCAACTATGTCAGTGGTGCGGATGTTTTCCTTTATTAACTTAGCCACTTGGGTGAAAAGAAAATTATATATTTGCTGATCATTGTAGCTATGGCCAAACTGCTCAAGATTGTCTATTTCTAGCAATGCAAGGGAAAAGGGGAAATTATACCTTTTAGAGCGATTGATTTCCTCATCAAGACGTATCATCAGATATTTATGAGTGTATACCTTTGTGGTTATATCAGTTACTACCGTTCTATATAGATAAGCATTGCCGATGGCAACAGCAACATAATTTGCTAAGATGGAGAAAAATTGCATGTCTTTTTCGTTGAAAGGTTGGTTTGAAGTCTTGCTGTCAAGATTTATCGTTCCTATAACTTTACCTTTGTAAATTAAAGGTAAAGACAATAGAGTTTCCTTATGTTGTATTTTGCCAGTAGAAAAATTTTTAAAAAAGATCCTATCCTTGGTAAAGTGATTATTTATAAGAATGGGTTTTCCAGTAGTTGCCACTACACCAGCAACGCCTTCTCCCAGCTTGGGACAGACGCTCCTTATTGTCTCTTCCGAGATGCCAATGCTTGCTTTTATTTTTAAAGTTTCCTCTGACTCATCCAGTAACATGATAGAACCTTTATTGATTTTACCTATTTCTGCGAGAGTTTCCATTATAGTTTGTAAAAGCTTGTCAAATTCAAGTTCTGAAGTTATTTTTAATCCGGCCTGGTGCAGTAATTCAAATTGCTGCTGTATTTCTTTTGATTTTATGGCATGTTTTTTATTGAAGTGCCTAAGTATAAGATATGACATAAAGAAGCAAAAAATTGATAATATGATAAAACTTAGCATCAACATGGCGAAAATTGGCTCATTTTTGTAACAATGATTTCACTTTTTTTACCAGTTTTTCTATGGAGAAAGGTTTTGTAATATATGCTGCTGCTCCTAAAGAAAAGGCTTTATCGATGTCTTTTATAAAGTTGCGTGAAGTCAAAACTATTACAGGTATACGAGAAGTTTTCGAGTCAGCACGTAAAAGCTCTTGTATTTGCCAGCCATTAATTTCAGGTAGCATTATATCTAAAATTATGAGGTGTGGCGTAAAAGATTGCAACTTGTGTATAGCCTCTTTACCATTATGAGAAACCTCAATATTATATCCCTCACGAGTTAAAATAAATTTTATCATTTCGCACAGTTGTTTATCATCTTCAATGATTAAGATTTTTTGCCTCATGCGGGTAAAATGAAAGTGAAAGTTGTCCACCCTTTTTGGGTGTTATCTACGAAGATTTTGCCTCTATGTGCTTCAACGACGAGTTTGCAAAATGTCAATCCTAACCCAACCCCTGTTGGTAGTTTCTCGTCTTTTCTGTAGATTTGTGTAAATTTGTCAAAAATTTTCTCTTTCCACTCTTCTGGTATACCTTCGCCAGTGTTTTGTACAGTTACCTTTATATTAACATTGTTGTCATTTTCAATTATTAGTCTCACCTCCTCCCCTTTTCGAGTGTATTTAAACGCGTTAGATAACAAATTACTTATAGTGCGGTATATAGCTTTTTTGTCAATATTCACCCAAGGTAAATTTTTGTCTATGTAGAAATTGAAAATTTTATTTTCATTTTTTGCGATAAGTTGATATTCTTCAATAAGTTCAGATAACAATGTAGGTAAGTATACTTTTTCTAAAGTTAATTGGAACTTTCCTTCTTCCATTTTTGCAACGTCCAACATATCATTTATCATAGACAACATATTGTTTGCGCTACGAGTTACTGCTGCAAATATTTCGTGCAAGTCTTCTTTTTTTGCAATTTTTTCGTTAGTGAAATATGCCTTTATGATTTCTATTCCACTAAGTATTGCTGTTAAAGGATTTTTTAAATCGTGAATTATCATATTTAGTAGATTTTTCTTTATTTCTTCCAAGTTGTGCAAATTTTCCGCCATAACATTGAACTCTCTTGCTAAAGTATTTATTTCGTCGTCGGAATTTTTACCAGTATCTATCCTGTGTTGTAAATCGCCTTGTGATATTTTTTTAACACCAAATTTCAATTTCTCTAACGGGAGAAATGTTGTTTCCACAATAACAGAAATTGGGAATAGAGAAAGTATCACAAACACGATTACTACGATTATTATATTGAGCCACATAGTGCGTATTGGCGAGATGACTTTCTTTGCCTGGGTAAGAATTATTATATAGCAGTTGATAGGTTTCAGAAGGTATGCTGTTAAGAAGAAATTTTCTCCTTTTAGCTTTTTGCGTAGTAATTTGTTAGTGGTTAAGAGAGATTTATCGATTTTTCCAACCTTTTCCATGGAGGAAAAAATTAATTCATTCCGGTGGTTAACAAAGATAATTTCATTTTCTTTGCTCTTCTTTTTTATTGTTTTGGTAATGTAAGTTGGGGTAAGATAAATGAAATAAATGTTGTTAGAGGTGGTTCCTTTTGTTATAATAAACATCCTGCTTTTACTTATCGCGTACGTTGGTTTTACCAATTTGGGATTTATGAAATATTTTGTAAGAGTGAGTTTTATAATATTTTTAGGATGGATTTCAGCGATTTTGTATCCTTGAGAGGAGAAGACAATACATTTTGTCACTTCTGGATATCTTTTGTACAACTTTGACAATTCCAGCAAAGCAACAGGGGAGGTCTTATTTGAAATTGCATTATCTAACTCTTGTAGATAGGAGACCAATTTGTGTATGTAATTTTGTATAGAATATGCGAGGTCGTTTGCAACATTTTTTTGCTTTAGATGTTCTGTTTGTAAAATATATTTTAATGACATGTTTGTATATATGACAGAAATTATTACTGAGGTGAGAATTAATACTATAACTATAAGAAGGAAAATTTTAGTCCGCAGCTGCATAAAATTTTTGTCTTCGGTTATTTTTCCAAAGATTTTATGAAATTATGCACAAGTTTTGGCAGATTTTTGCTATATCCGCCTTCCAGCACACAAAATGTAGGTATATCGTTTTTTATTATATTTTCTTTTATAATATGTGCGATTTCGTTGTAGCTTTCTTCGGTGAGATTCATGTTCGTTATAGGGTCGTTTATATAAGTATCAAACCCTATAGAGATTCCTAAAATATTCGGGGAAAACTTCTTTATTTCTTCTATTGCTTCTGATAAAATGGAGAGATACAGAGTTTCACTAGTGTTTGGCGGAAGAGGGTAATTTAAGCAATTATCTTCTGATGTGAGTCCCGTGCCCGGATATAGTGGTGTTTGGTGCAAAGAAACATATAGTACCGACTTATCGCCTTGGAAGATGTCCTGTGTTCCGTTACCGTGATGGCAGTCTATATCTAAAATAGCGGCTTTATTGCCTCTGTTTTCTGATAAAAATTTTCGTACAGCTATTGCAATGTTATTGAAGTAGCAAAAGCCACCAAGAAAATTTTTACCTGCGTGATGTCCAGGAGGGCGCATCAGAGAGAAACTACATTCTTTGTATTTACTTGTGTATTGCATGGCAAGGGTGGCTCCACCTGCAGATAATGTTGCGTAGTAGTACATATACTTTTCGGCAGGAGTGTCAGGATCGTAAAATTTTCCTTCAAGGACCGCATTATATAATTTTTCAGTATGAGCTAATAATATATCCTCTTTAGAAACGGGCTGTGGCTCTACTATTTTGTACTTATCCTTAAGAAATTCGTATGTGTTAGAGATACGTTCTGGGGATTCAGGATGATGGACATTATGCCTATATTCGCATGCTTTTAGTGTAGAAATTATTATCATATTCTTTTTCTTTCAGAAGAGGGTACTTTCAGAAGAAGCATCTTTTTTAGGTATTTTTAAGTGGCGATAGGCAGAGTCTGTAACTACTCGGCCACGTGGCGTATGTTTCATAAAACCTATCTGCACAAGATATGGTTCATAAACTTCTATTATTGTATCTTTTTCTTCTGAAATAGAAATTGCTAACGTTTCAATACCCACAGGACCACCATTAAATTTTTCTATTATAGTTGACAGTATTTTCCTATCCATAACATCCAGACCAAGTTCATCAATTTCTAAAGCAGAAAGTGCCTCTTTTGCGATTTCTTCTGTTATTATGCCATTATATTTTACTTCTGCGAAGTCACGTATACGACGTAGTAATCTATTTGCTATACGTGGTGTTCCGCGAGCACGTGAGCCGATAATTTTTGCTGCATTTTCTTCGATCTTTATGTTTAAAATTTCTGCAGAACGCATGACAATTTGTGTCAAATCTTCTGGAGTGTAGTAATCAAGCTGCCCTAATATTCCAAATCTATTACGTAGTGGCGAGAGTAAAAGGCCTATTCGTGTAGTGGCTCCGACAAGGGTAAATCTCGGAAGAGGCAATTTTATTGTTCTTGCGCCCGGTCCTGTACCTGTAACTATAGGTAAAACAAATTCCTCCATTGCGGGGTACAAAGCTTCTTCTACGAGACGGTTTAGGCGATGTATTTCGTCTATAAAGAATACATCTCCTTCGTTGAGGTTAGAGAGTATTGCAGCCAGGTCTCCTACACGTTCTAAAGTTGGCCCTACGATTGTAACGATATTGGCGTTCATTTCGTTGGCTATTATGTGTGCTAAAGTAGTTTTTCCCAGCCCAGGGGGGCCAAAAAATAAACAATGCTCCAAAGGCTCTTTACGCTTTTTTGCAGCTTCTGTGTAGATTTTTAGATTATTTTTCAACTGTGTCTGTCCGATAAATTCATCAAATGTTTTAGGCCGCAATGTGATATCTAATTTTTTTTCTTCTTCGTCTATGTGGAGAGAGCTTATGGTAGAACTCTTCATCATTGTTTCTTACCTATCTTTTGTAGTATTTGTTGTATAATTTCTTCTGCTTTTGCATTTTGAGGAGTCGTTTTAATGACTTCTTCGAGAATTTCTTTATATTCTGAAATGTTATATCCTAGAGCTTTCAAAGCAGATACAGCAGTAGCTATTTCATCAGATTCAACAGTATGTGTTTCTTTTTCGGTTATTATCCATTTTTTAATTTTGTCGCGGAGTCCAAATATAATCTTTTCTGCTGTTTTTTTCCCTATCCCAGGTATAGAAGAGATAAGTTTAACATTATTTTCAAGCACAGCCTTTTTGAGCAGTAGTAGTGGTGTGGAAGATAACAGTGACATTGCAATTTTAGGGCCTATTTCTGGAATGGAAATTATATCCAAGAAAATGTTGCGCTCTTCCCTGTTGCAGAAGCCGTAAAATTCTTGACCATCTTCTCTGACATATTGGTATATGTAAATGGTTATCATATTCCCAGGAGGCGGTAAGCTGGCTTTTGTTAACTCGGTGACATTTATAAAAAAACCGATACCATTGACTTCTACAACTACTCCGTTGTCCCTCTTTTCTGTAACTTTTCCGGTTATATAGTCTATTATTGTCATCTTTTTTTATACGAGGAATACAGTGCACATAAAGCCACTGCAATAGCATCTGCAACATCATCCGGTTTAGGTATAGTTTTCAAATTTAGTATCATTCTAACTACATTTTGTATTTGGTACTTATCAGCACGACCGTAGCCACATATAATGTTTTTTACTTGTAGTGGTGTATATTCAAGAATCTGTATATCTTTAAACTCCTGCAATGAGACAATAATAGCGCCGCGTGCTTCGCCGACTTTTAAAGCTGTTTTAGCGTTTTTGGCAAAAAACACTTGCTCAATGGCGACGATGGTTGGGTGAAAGTTTCTCATTATTTGTTTAATTTCTTCGTGTGTCGATTTAAGTTTGTCGTATAACTTTTGTACACCTTTTGTGGATATCATTCCGAAGGATATGAGCTTACACTCTTTTTTGCAGTTGTCGCCCTCAATTACTGCCCAACCTGTGGTTGTAATTCCTGGATCGATACCCAAAATTGTTACCATCTTTTTATTTGGAAGATGACAGCTTCTCGCTCATGCGTTCCATAATTTCTTTTGGTATATCAAAGTTGCTATACACTTCTTTTACGTCATCATGATTTTCTAAAGCTTCTACAAGGGATAACATAGTTTCTGCATCTTTGCCTGTAAGTTTTATGTAGGTTTTTGGCAGAAATGTTATCTGGCTGGTTTCTATCTTTATGTTTTTTTCTATCAGCTTGCTTTTCACTGTTTCAAAATCTTCCGGTGATGTTATGACTTCATAGAAATCCTCATCATCAGTTTTTATATCTTCGGCACCGCTCTCAAGTGCCAAACTTATGAGATTTTCTTCAGTAGTTTCATTTTTGCTAACCGTAATATATCCCTTCTTTTCAAACATCCACGATACACAACCTGTCTCCCCTAAATTTCCGTTATGTGAGTTGAATATTTTGCGTATCTCAGACGTTGTTCGATTTTTGTTATCTGTAGTAGTTTCTATTAGCACCGCAACTCCACCTGGGCCATATCCTTCATAAACAACTTCTTCGTAATTTGTACCGGGTAACTCTCCTGTCCCGCGCATTATTGCTTTTTTAATGTTGTCTAGAGGCATATTTATTGCACGCGCTTCTTCAATAGCTCTCCGTAAACGAGGATTATTTTCTGGATTTCCACCGCCCAATTTTGCAGCAATTGTTATTTCTCGAATACACTTGGTGAACATGCGCCCTCGTAGGGCGTCTTGTGCCATTTTCTTATGTTTTATACCAGCCCATTTGGAATGCCCAGACATCGGATTTTGACACCTCCTCTTTTGAAACGCTTAAAGTTTTTTACTTTCTGCTCTGTTTTTTGTGTTGCAAGGCTTTCTTGTAAAGTTCTTATTTTTTTGCAATTTTCTAATATTATACTAAAATTTGTTGAATTTCTGCATATTTATTTTATAAAATTGTAAACGCACGTCAGCTGATTTTCAAATTATGTTACGTTTAAGAAACAAAGTAGCGATCATCACAGGTGCAGCACGAGGCATTGGTAAGAGTATAGCGCTAAGTTTTGCAAGGGAGGGGGCGGATATTGCGATTTGCGACGTAAGTAGAAAGGAAGGACAAAATGTTGCAAGAGCAATAAAGAAAAAAGGGAGAAATGCGATATTTATAGAATGTGACGTATCGAATAGAGAAAATGTAGAAAATGCTGTTAGGAGTGTATTAGAGTATTTTGGTAAGATTGACATATTAGTTAACAATGCTGGAATCATGAATACTTGCCCGATAGAGAAATTGAGTGTAGAGGATTGGGATAAAACGATGGCAATAAATTTACGTGGAACTTTCCTATTTTCAAAGACAGTCGTTCCTTATATGAAAAAACAGAAGCACGGTAAAATAATAAACATCTCTTCCTTAGCGGGGAGAACAGGAGGTATTATGGTGGGAGTAGACTATTCTGCTTCAAAGGGAGGTATTCTTGCCTTTACCAAGGCATTAGCCAGGGAACTCGCCCCATATCACATAAATGTTAATGCTATATGTCCGGGAACAACAAAGACGGAGATGATAAAAAAGTTTGATATAGAGCAGATTCGAGAATTGACAAAAAAAATACCTTTAGGTAGGTTAGGTGAACCTGAGGATGTAGCGTTGTGTGCGCTGTTTCTTGCTTCTGAAGAATCTGATTATATCACTGGTGCAACGATAGATGTGAATGGAGGGTTATTGATGATATAGAAACTACAAAACTCGTAATTTAACAAAAAAGGGAGAGAAAAAGACATGAGGCTGAAAGGAAAGGTAGCAGTTGTAACTGGCGGTGCTGGTGGAATAGGTAGTGCAATATGTTTAGCACTAGCCAGGGAAGGTGCGAATGTTGTAATAAATTATTACTCCAAGTTAGACGAGAAGAATGCAGATATCCTTGTTAGGAAGATAAAAATGATGGGATGTGAGGCGATATCGGTGAAGGCAGATGTGACGGTGAAGAAAGAAATAGATGTGATGATTTCTGTTGCTGTGAAGAAATTTGGTAAGATAGATATTCTTGTTAATGTAGCTGGCATTTGCCCATTTGTAGATTTTTTTAATATTACCGAAGAGATGTGGGATAAGGTTTTTGCTGTGAATACAAAAAGTATATTTTTTGTCTCCCAGGCTGTTGCTAAAGTTATGGTAGATAAAAAAATCAAAGGCAGAATTATAAACATTACATCTATTTCTGGCGAGAAAGCCACAAGTCCTTTACAGATACCTTATTGTGCATCGAAAGGTGCAGCTAATATGTTGACGAAAGTCATGGCAGTGGCGCTTGCACCATATAATATAACTGTAAATGCAGTACTGCCAGGTACGATAGAGACGAATATAAATAAGAGAATCTTAAAAGATAAAAAAGTGCGAAACAGTATAATTAAAGCAACGCCGTTGAAATGTTTAGGCGAAACTCAAGACATAGCAGAGGCAGTTCTATATTTTGCATCTGACGAGGCTAAATGGACAACAGGCTCTTTGTTAGTGGTGGATGGTGGATTTATAGCATAAATGGGAAAAATAGAGGGGGGAGGGGGTTAAAAATTTTGAAAAAAAATTTTTAAAAATGTTGAAACAAAAAGATAAGAACTTGTAGAATTTTCTTTGCAAAAGTTTTTTTACGTGTTTTTGTTCTTTGACATTTATCGTCGGTGAATTGCACAATGTATACAGAGTAAAAAGATAAACTGATGGAAAAGACATTTGCTCTATATGGATTATTTTTTCAAATTGTATAAAATTTTCTTTAACAAGCTCTTGACATTTTTGTTTTGGAAGTGTATAATATATATATGGATGATAATTATTCAAATTTTTTTCCAAATTCTTTGAAAAATTTGTGAAAAAAAATTTTTTTCGAAAAAGTTGCTTGATTTTACAACTTAATTTATCTTACAATTTTCGACAGATAAAATTTTGACAATTCTTTGTCTTGATCTTTAAGAATAGGATTTTGTATATTTTCTGTTGAGAAATTTTGTTCTTTGACAATTGGTTTAATGCTGCGGGCAAACGGAAAATAGAGGAGCCGTACCCGTAATGCTAAAAAAATGAGGAAAGCCCTCCTAATGAGAAAAAAACAACTTTCTCTTTTCTCTGTGGAGGGTTTGATCTTGGCTCAGAGTGAACGCTGGCGGCGTGCCTAACACATGCAAGTCGAGCGGATATATTCAAGAAGGCAACTTCTTGGGTATATCAGCGGCGAACGGGTGAGTAATACACAGGTAATCTGCCCCGAAGAAGGGGATAAGGTGGAGAAATCCACTCTAATACCCTATAGTCTTATGCTTGTGAAACTCAAGCATAAGTAAAGTCCGGGCAGTAAGCCAGGACGCTTCGGGAGGAGCCTGTGGCCTATCAGCTAGTTGGTGGGGTAATGGCCCACCAAGGCTACGACGGGTAGCCGGCCTGAGAGGGTGTCCGGCCACATGGGGACTGAGACACGGCCCCAACTCCTACGGGAGGCAGCAGTGAGGAATCTTGGGCAATGGGCGAAAGCCTGACCCAGCGACGCCGCGTGGAGGATGAAGGTCTTCGGATTGTAAACTCCTTTTAGGGGTGACGATGGTCTGACACCGAAAGGTGTGAGGCTGACGGTAGCCCCAGAAAAAGCCACGGCTAACTACGTGCCAGCAGCCGCGGTAAGACGTAGGTGGCGAGCGTTACTCGGAATGACTGGGTGTAAAACACGGGTAGGCGGGAAGACAAGTTCATCGTGAAATTTCCCAGCTCAACTGGGAAAAGACGGTGAATACTGTCTTTCTTGAGTACAACAGGGGGGACCGGAATTTCCGGAGTAGCGGTGAAATGCGTAGATACCGGAAGGAACGCCGATGGTGAAGACGGGTCCCTGGGTTGTTACTGACGCTGAGCCGTGAAAGCTAGGGGAGCAAACAGGATTAGATACCCTGGTAGTCCTAGCCGTAAACGATGCTCACTTGGTATGGGAAAAGGAATAAAATTTCCTTTTTCCGTGCCGTAGCTAACGCGTTAAGTGAGCTACCTGGGGAGTACGGCCGCAAGGCTGAAACTCAAAAGAATTGACGGGGGCCCGCACAAACGGTGGAACATGTGGTTTAATTCGATGCAACGCGAAGAACCTTACCCGGGCTTGAACTGCCAGTGGTACGACTCCGAAAGGAGGAGGACCTCGGTTAATCCGAGGAGCTGGCAGAGGTGCTGCATGGTTGTCGTCAGCTCGTGCCGTGAGGTGTTGGGTTAAGTCCCGCAACGAGCGCAACCCCTACCCTATGTTGGCACTCTGCAGGTGAAACCTGCGGGAGCTCTTAGGGAACTGCTCCGGTAACGGAGAGGAAGGTGGGGATGACGTCAAATCAGCATGGCCTTTATGTCCGGGGCCACACACGTGTTACAATGGCTGCTACAGAGGGACGCGAAGCCGCGAGGCGGAGCAAATCCCATAAAAGCAGCCCCAGTTCAGATCGTGGTCTGCAACTCGACCACGTGAAGGCGGAATCGTTAGTAATCGCGGATCAGCAGGCCGCGGTGAATACGTTCTCGGGCCTTGTACACACCGCCCGTCAAGCGATGGGAGCCGGGAGTATCTGAACCCTTGACAGGAATAGTCAAGGGGAGGATAAGCCTGGTGACTGGCGCTAAGTCGTAACAAGGTAGGCGTACGAGAACGTGCGCCTGGATCACCTCCTTTCTAAGGAGAAAAGCCGGAGGGCTTTATCTTACTGCATTACGGGACGGTTTCTCTATTTTCCGGTGTTGCTCACGTATTGAGAGAGGTGTGGTGTCGTATATTTGGGCCTTTAGCTCAAGCAGTAGAGCACCCCGCTGATAACGGGGAGGTCAGAGGTGCAAGTCCTCTAAGGCCCAGTTCAAGTTACTATTATCTAGGTGCTTGAGCATCAAGCGGAGCGTTTACTCAATTCCAAGCTTCTCTACCAAATGGGGGTGTAGTTCAGTTGGGAGAACATCCGGTTTGCACCCGGAAGGTCGCCCGTTCGACTCGGGTCACCTCCAGAAATGGTAGAGAGAAGTTACTTTTTGCTCTTTGACAGTTGAGGTTTTATGGAAAATATGGGGCCACTGAGAAAAAAATCGTCATTTGGTTTTACATTTACTATTTGTCCAAATGACGGGATGAAATGATATGGTCAAGCTACTTTAGGGGTTTACAGTGGATGCCTTGCGAGGGTCCAGCGATGAAGGACGTGGCAACCTGCGATAAGCCTCGGTGAGCTGGAAGCAAGCGTTGACCCGGGGATCTCCGAATGGGGAAACCCTCCCTAATGTTAAATTAGGGAATCTGCCAAATTTTCCAAAATTTGGCGGAGGCTAACCTGGGGAACTGAAACATCTCAGTACCCAGAGGAAAAGAAACCGAATGGGATTCCCTGAGTAGTGGCGAGCGAAAGGGGAACAGCCTAAACTAGTTCTTATTGGTGGCGATGAGCCACGGCGAGAACGGCTACCTTAATGGCTCTCCATTAAGGTGATAAGGACTAGGGTAGTAGGGGTAGATCGTCCCCAACGTTCTCTTGGGGAGAGGGAGTATATTTGGTTAGCCGAAAAACCGTGGAATACGGATACCATAGAAGGTGAAAGTCCTGTAGGCGAAAGTCAAGTATACTTCCTTTGATCTACTTCCTGAGTAGTACCGGACACGTGGAATCCGGTATGAATCTGTCCCGACCACGGGATAAGGCTAAATATGGGCCCTCAGCGATAGTGCACTAGTACCGTGAGGGAAAGGTGAAAAGAACCCCGGAAGGGGAGTGAAATAGAGCCTGAAACTGTAAACCCACAAGCAGTTCGAGTACTATGTAGATGTAGAAAGAGCCGACCTTTATGGTTGGCTTCTTTGCATCTACACGTATGAGAGCGTGCCTGTTGAAGAATGACCCGGCGAGTTATCCTGTACAGCGAGCTTAACTCTACAGCCACTCTGTAGAGGTAGGCGCAGGGAAACCGAGTACTAACAGTGCGTACTAGTTGTACAGGATAGACCCGAAACCAAGTGAGCTATCCCTGGGCAGGGTGAAGACTAACGAAAGTTAGTCGGAGGCCCGAACCATTTGCTGTTGCAAAAGCACTGGATGACCTGGGGATAGGGGTGAAAGGCCAATCTAACTTGGTAATAGCTGGTTTTCCCCGAAATAGCTTTAGGGCTAGCCTTGTACGTTCCCTAGTGGAGGTAGAGCACCGGATAGACTACTCTGTGATGACCTCACAGGGAAATCTAACCGAACTCCGAATGCCACTAGGTTACAGTACAGGAGTCAGTGGTCCGAGGACAAGCCCGGATCGCGAGAGGGGAACAGCCCAGATTATCTGCTAAGGCCCTTAAATACAGGTTAAGTGGTAAAGGATGTGAGGACGCGATGACAGTTAGGATGTTGGCTTAGAAGCAGCCATCATTTAAAGAGTGCGTAACAGCTCACTATCCGAGCGTCCTTGCACCGAAAATGTCCGGGGCTTAAACCTGTTGCCGAAGCAGTAACTTCTTGGGAAAGAACTTTTTTCTTTTCCCAGGAGGGGTAGGGGAACGTACCAATACCGCAGAAGGCAGACCGAGAGGACTGCTGGAGGTATTGGTAGTGAGGAAGCCGGGATGAGTAGCGATAATTGCGATGGAAATTCGCAACACCGTAAGCCTAAGGTTTCCTTGAGCAATGTTCGTCAACTCAGGGTTAGTCGGTCCTAAGCTGAACCCGAAAGGGGTAGGTGAAGGGCATCCGGTTAATATTCCGGAACTACCATGCAGGGGGTAGTCACTCTTTGTGTGCGCATTAGAGTAAAGCCAGCCTTGAGATGGTTTTCAAGGTTTAATTCTGCCGTGAGGTAGAAGAATACGAGCCCTAGTACTTGCTAGGGCGAAGTGGCTGAATCTAGTGCCGAGAAAAGCACAAAGCAGGACTCTGCATGGTAACCGTACCGTAAACCGACACAGGTGGGCGGGGAGAACATCCTCAGGTGCGCGAGTTATCCCTCGTTAAGGAACTCGGCAAATTGGCCCCGTACCTTCGGAAGAAGGGGTGCCTTGGCATAGCGATGAGTTATGCCGAGGCCGCAGTGAAGAGCCTCCCGCGACTGTTTAACAAAAACACAGGCCTCTGCTGAAATCGCAAGATGATGTATAGGGGCTGATACCTGCCCGGTGCTGGAAGGTTAAGGGGAGTTGTTATTCCAGTGACGGTCACACGTTGCTGGAAGAAGCAACAAACCGAAGCCCCAGTAAACGGCGGCCGTAACTATAACGGTCCTAAGGTAGCGAAATTCCTTGTCGGGTAAGTTCCGACGCGCATGAATGGTGTAACGAAGGGAGGACTGTCTCAACGAGGGGCTCGGCGAAATTGTGCTGTCCGTGAAGACGCGGACTGCCTGCAGCGGGACGAAAAGACCCCGTGGAGCTTTACTGCAGCCTGGTCTTGAACTGAGGGATAGTCTGCGTAGGATAGGTGGGAGGCGTTGATCTTCTTGTTCCGGCAAGAAGGGAGCCGTCGGTGAAATACCACCCTGGCTATTCTTTGGTTCTAATCCTACTACAGTAGGAGACAGGGCTTGGTGGGCAGTTTGACTGGGGCGGTCGCCTCCTAAAAGGTAACGGAGGCGCCCATAAGGTTCCCTCAACCTGGGCAAAAGTCAGGTGTTGAGCGTAAGGGCAGAAGGGAGCCTGACTGCGACCTCGACGGAGGGAGCAGGAGCGAAAGCTGGGCCTAGTGATCCGGTGGTACCGCGTGGAAGGGCCATCGCTCAACGGATAAAAGCTACCCCGGGGATAACAGGCTTATCTGGCCCGAGAGACCACATCGACGGCCAGGTTTGGCACCTCGATGTCGGCTCATCCCATCCTGGGGCTGGAGCAGGTCCCAAGGGTTCGGCTGTTCGCCGATTAAAGGGGTACGTGAGCTGGGTTCAGTACGTCGTGAGACAGTACGGTCTCTATCTGCTGTGGGCGCAAGGAAACTTGACGGGGAGCCATTCCCAGTACGAGAGGACCGGAATGGACATACCTCTGGTGTACGAGCTGTTCCGCCAGGAGCAGTGCTCGGTAGCTATGTATGGACGTGATAACCGCTGAAAGCATATAAGCGGGAAGCACACCCCAAGATAAGGTTTCCCGTCCTAATAGAAATATTAGGACATGAAGGTTCCCGGAAGACTACCGGGTTGATAGGAGGAGGGTGTAAGTCCGGTAACGGATTGAGCCCATCCTTACTAATAAACCGTTCGGCTTGACCATATCATTTGATCCGACAAGACTTTCTTCTTTCTCTTTCTTATAAATACACTCTTGTTTTTCCCCAGTTGTTGTCTTCTTCCTTTGGTGACTATACTTGGGGAGGAAACACCCGTTCCCATCCCGAACACGGCAGTTAAGTCTCCTCAAGGCAGATGATACTCTCGGTGTCACGCCGAGGGGAAAGTATGTTGTTGCCAAGGGAAGAAGGGCATTACAATTTTCTTATTTTCCTGTTTTTTGTATTTGATAAGTATAAGGATTGTTGGGGGGTGTTCTGTAGTAGAGCAACTGAAGAGGTGGGCGTAATCTTTTTTGTAGTAAGGAGAGGTTTTAGATATTTTGGAAAGCCAATATAGGAGAGAAAGAGTTTCATCGTGTGTGGTATTTTTCTTAGTGGCTTTGTGTATATTCTCTTCAGTTGCTTTATGTTCTGAAGTTATCTGTGGAGAGTATTTGAGGAGAAGTGCTGGGTTCTACTTTTTCAGCCTCAGTGAGGAAGTAAGGTTAGCGGTGGATGACAATGAGTTTATTGCAACGAGCCGTTACGTGTTTCCGGGAGTTCTTTTGAAGTTTTCTTTTCCTTGTGGATTGAAGTTTTTATTATCGCCGAAAGTATATGTGGGCAAATTTTTAACTATAGAATTATCGCCGGAGTATTGTTACTATAGCAGCAATGGTGGGTTGTTTTACAAGATAGGAATTGATGTAGGATATTTAATATTTCCGGAGACTCTCGTGAGTCCTCACGTAAAAGCAGGCTTTGGAGGTGAGTACTTATTTAGGACAAAGGTGAGAAGGAAAAACAGCGATGGGAGTTTTTACTTTTCTAGGTGGCAAATGCAGGCGTTTTGTGAAGTTGGGAAGAGAGTGCTGCCGTGGATAAGTTTTCGTTGTGGCATGAAGGGAGTGTATTTAGTAAGTTGTCTGTCAGAGCTTGCAGATGGTGGAAGGAAAGAATTGAAAGGAGTTAATTTTAATCCTTCGCTATTTTTTGGTATTACAGGGAGATACCGAAAAGTTCAATTTGTTGGCGAAGTATCTTTCATAAAAGAGTTACTTCTTGTTTTTGGAGTACAAAAGGAATTTGGGTTATGAAAAGGGAAGATAAAGAGAGACTAGTAGAAGAGCTTAGGCGAAAACTTCAGAGAAGTAACGTTACACTTTTTTTTAAGTTTTATGGGCTATCAACGGGTGAGATAAACGAGCTGCGCAGGTGTGTGAAGAAGTACGATGCTGAGGTAAAGGTTGGTAAAAATAGACTGATAAAATTGTGTTTACCGCACGAAATTCCGGAAGATAAGGAGGAGAAGATTTTTTCGGGTCCCACAATGTTAATACTGAATTATAGCGAAGATTTTCCTGTAAAACTTTTTAAAGAAATATCTGCATTTATGAAAGAGCATCCATCACTTACGATGAAATGTGGTATAGCTTATGGGCGGATAATTGAGGACTTTTCGTATTTTTTGTCCATACCGTCCCGTAGTGTTGCAATTGCGCAGTTGTTGACGTTATTGAGCACATTGAAACTGAGGTTAGTGTTTTCTTTAAGGTACATTTTTATGAGATTGATCAATGATTTAGAAGTAATAGAAAAAGCAAAAAGAGAGAAAGAGGAAGATGTAATACAGAGCCGGAAGTAGGAAAGAGAATGGAGGTAAGAACGAAAAATGGCAGAAAAAGTTAATGGTAAAGATGCAATTGTTGAAGCAATTTCCAAACTTTCGGTATTAGAATTGGTCGAACTCATTAAGATGTTAGAGGAGAAGTTTGACATAAAGGGTGGTATTCCGATGTTTCCTGCGGGTGTGAGTGCAGCCGCACCAACTGTTGCTGCAGCTGCTGCTTCGCCGGAGGTATCTCCTGTAGAAGAGAAGAACGAGTTTAGTGTAATTCTTTCTTCTGTGGGCTCTAACAAAATAGCAGTTATAAAAGCTATACGTGAGATCACTGGTTTAGGATTGAAGGAATCTAAAGATCTTGTAGAATCTGCTCCTAGGCCTATAAAAGAGGGTGTGGATAAGGCGCAAGCAGAGGAAATAAAGAAAAAATTGGAGAGTGTTGGTGCTACAGTGGAAATAAAATAAGGCGTGCAGTGAAGGTATAGAAGGTAAAATGAGAAAGAAAATGTTCATAAGTGTTGAGGATGACTTGTTAAAGATCCAGAAGGAGTCTTTTTTGCAGTTTACAGGGTTTAGAAGCCTCGAGGACTACGAGATGCTACCGAGGGAGAAGAGAAAAAATTCTGGGATATTTACTGCTTTATTGCGGATATTTGGTGAAGAGGGCATAGAGATGGACCATGAGGAAGGGATATTAGTTTTTAAAGTAGTGGATTACAAGTTATCTCCGCCGAAGTATACTGTGGAGGAATGTTTGAGGTACGAATTAACTTTTTGTAGCACTTTTGAGGTTATCTTTAATGTGGAGATATGGGAGAAGGACAAGAAGGAGGGTAGTAGAAAAGGGGCTAAACCGCGAGAAGAAATACAGCAAGAGGTTTACCTTTGTGATTTACCTTTGATGACAAAGGACGGAGACTTTATTATAAATGGTGTGCGTCGCGTAATAGTGAATCAGCTGTATCACTCTCCTGGAGTAATTATTGAAGAGAGCGAAGAAGGCGAGTTATCCAAGTATGCAAAGAGGCTATGTGTAGGAAGAATAATACCCTATCGAGGGGCCTATATAGAGTTTGGTTTTGGCAAGGATAACGACTTATTTGTGAGAATAAACAGGGATCGTGGCAGAAAAATTCCAGCAAGCACGTTTCTTAGGGCACTTGGTTATACGAGCAATTCTGAGATATTACGGTTATTTTATACTCCCGAAGAAGTGGACATTGAGAAGTTTGTAAGCGAGAGGGAGATGTACAACGGCTCGGTGATAGTTGATGATGTAGTTGACAGAGAGACCGGAGAGATAGTGATTGATGGTGGTACATGGGTGTTCAAGGAGGAGAATGTAGAGGGAGAGTTGATGTCTGGTAGGTTGGAAGAAGGTACGCAGCCGCGTAAAGTTAGTAGGGAAAGAAGTTTATTTTCGATTAAAACTTTTTCAGAGATAGAGCAGTATTGCGGAAGAGTAAAGAAGTTGGAGATAGTTAGGGACGAGAAAATATTTTTAGAAACCTTTATTAAAGAAAAGAAATTAGTAAAATCTTATGAGGAGGAGCCAAAGCTTGTAAGAAAGCATGCGATGCGTTTGGTTTATTTGAGCCAGAAAGACTTGCTTTATGTTAGACCTAGTGTGGAAGAAAACTATATAGGAAGATTATTTTTTAACTCAAACAGGTACAGTTTAGGCAGTATAGGTAGGTTGAGAGTGAACAAGAAGCTACAGGACTTCTTTTCTCATGTACCATCCGAGAGAGAACATACTTTAACCAAAGAAGATTTTATTGCACTGATAAGGTATATAATGAACATTAATTTACACAACGAGGGAGAAATGGATGATATTGACCACTTAGAGAATAGACGTGTACGCTCTGCGGGAGAATTTTTAGAAGAGATTCTTTTTGAGTCTTTCATGTATATGCTCAGGCAGGCAAAAGATAGAATTACAACGCTGAGTATAAAAAATTGCACTCCAAGGAATTTATTTTCCACATTGCAGCTATCGAACAATTTGAAGACATTCTTTAGTGGTTCTAAGCAGGGCTCTTCTTCGCTATCGCAATTTCTCGATGAGGTGAATCCCTTAGCGTCTCTCACACACAAGCGCCGTTTATCTGTTTTAGGCCCTCAAGGTTTAACACGCAGACAAGCAGGTTTTGAGGTGCGGGATATTCATTATACACATTTTGGAAGGATATGTCCTATAGAAACTCCGGAAGGGCAGAACATAGGTTTAATAACGTCGCTTACGTGTCTTGCACGTGTGAATGAGTATGGAATGTTAGAGTCTCCGTGCTATAGAGTTGAGAATGGAAGAGTAAAGTTTGAAAAGATAGAGTATATTACTGCAGATAAAGATGACGAGGTACCAATAGCACCAGCAGATACTCCTCTGGACAGAGATGGCAATTTCAAACAAGAAATAATTCCGTGTAGATATAAAGGGAATGTGGTTTACAAGAGACCTGAGGAGATAGGCTATAGAGATGTTTCTCCTTTACAGCTAGTTAGTGTTTCTGCATCGTTAATTCCTTTTCTTGAGCATAATGACATAAACCGTGTGCTTATGGGTGCTAATATGGAGAGGCAGGCTATCCACATTTTGAAGCCCGAGGCACCCTTATGCATGACGGGCATGGAGAGGAAGGTAAGTGTGGATTCCGGTGCTGTTATATGCGCTAAAGATGACGGGAAAGTTGTTTATGTTTCTGGTTCGGAGATTTTGATAGAGGAGGATGTGAAGGTAGAGTCAGAGGAGTTTTCGACCACTTCTTTAAGTGAGTTAGAAAATAAGAGTGTATACTTTACTGGAGAGAAAATAATAGTAGAGAAAAGAAAAGAGCAAGAGAAGCCAGCGTTGGAGTCAGAATTTATAATGTTGTGTACGGAAGAGGAAAATAAGGTCAAAGTGTTCCATAATATTAGCGATAGCAATAAGTTGGAAGAGGTGGAGTTTGATTTGAGCAAGAGCAAGGAGAAAGTTTTTGGAGACAGAATTGTTGTATCTTTTGATAAAGACGAAAGTCTATTTACTATCTACAATCCTTTGAAAGAGATATTTTATATTTTGTATTTGGAGCCTGGCAAGAAGCTTACTATCAAAGAAATAAAGAAAATTAGGCGATATCCACTCATAAGATACAGAGGTACTAATCAATACACGTGTGTAGATTATCGGCCGCTGGTGCGTTCTGGCGAGAAAGTCAAAAAGGGAGCGATTATAGCTGATGGGCCTTGTGCAGATAAGGGATATTTAAGTTTAGGCAGGAATGTCTTAGTTGCTTTTATGAGCTGGGAGGGGACAAACTTTGAGGATGCTATATTAGTTAGTGAACGTCTTGTTAAAGAAGATGTTTTTACTTCTTTATCTATTCGTGAATTTGAGACTGACGTTATAGAGACAAAGTTAGGTCCTGAGGAGATAACACGTGATTTACCGGCTGTGCCATCAGAAAGTTTAAAAAATTTGGATGAGGATGGTATTGTGTATAATGGTGCGGAAGTTGGTCCAGGTGACATTTTAGTAGGCAAGGTGACACCACGTGAGGAGGAGCCTGTTACGCCTGAAGAGCGCTTATTGCGTGTGATTTTTGGCAAAAAGTCGGAGATTCCACTGAATACCTCTCTAGAGGTACCGCCAGGACTGCGCGGCAAGGTTGTAGAAATAGAGAGATATCGGTTTAGAGGCAAGAAAGAGAAAGGCGAGAAAGAAAAAGATAAAGAGTCTTACAAAAACGAAATGGCGAAGATAAAAGATATAGAGAATGGTATGTTTAGGAATATAAGAAAAGCAATTTTGAGGTATCGTCGAGAAAGGGAAGATGCTAAAGAAAATCTACTTCCTTTAGGTGTATGTGAGAGAGTAAAGGTTAGGATCATAAGCAGGTATAAATTAGAGGTTGGTGACAAGTTAGCAAATCGTCATGGTAATAAGGGTGTGGTTGCGAAAATTTTACCTGTGGAAGATATGCCCTATTTACCGGATGGGACGCCTGTGGATATAGTGATTTCTCCACTTTCCGTTCCTTCGAGGATGAATGTGGGGCAGTTGTTTGAATGCATGTTGGGATGGGCGGCTAAAATGCGAGGAAGATTTGAAACGTCGCCGGTATTTTTAGGCGTTCTTGAGGAAGGCAGTAGTGAAGATTTTGCAGATATATCCTCGGAGGAGAAAGTGATAAGGAAAGTTAGAGAAGCGAGAGAATATATGGTTAAGGAAAAGAAAGTTCCGTTTAAGTATTTACCTGATGACTATTGTCGCATTACGCTATATGATGGTCGCACTGGTGAGCCTTTTAAAGAAAAAGTTACTGTTGGGTATATGTACATAATGAAACTGGTGCATTTAGTTGAAGACAAGATTCATGCTAGATCAACAGGGCACTATTCGTTAGTTACGCAGCAGCCTTTGGGCGGGAAAGCGCGCTTTGGTGGGCAGCGTTTAGGCGAGATGGAAGTTTGGGCATTAGAGGCATATGGTGCGAGTCATCTGTTAAGAGAGTTTTTGACAGCGAAAAGCGATGATGACGAGAGTAGGCAACTAGTGTACACGAGGATTGTTAGTGGCAAACCTATACAGTATCGTGGCATTCCTGGAGCATTTAAGGTTTTGGTTCATGAGCTGCGCAGTTTAGGTTTGAACGTGCAGCTTCTTAAAGAAGGGGAAGAAAAGGCGTTAAAGAAGAAAATTGAATAATATAAAAAAGCGGGGAAATAAAAGGAGTTAAAAGGATATGAGGCCTTCGATGCAATCTTCTGTCAAAATCAAAGAAACAACATCCAAATCCACAAAGCTACAATCTCTCAATTTTGCCGACTTTTCTATGATAAGGATATCGTTGATGTCGCCTGAGGAGATCAGGCGGCAGTCTTATGGTGAAGTTAAGAAGGCTGAGACGTTGAATTATAACACTTTGAAGCCGGAGCGCGATGGTCTGTTTTGTGAGCGCATTTTTGGTCCTGTTCGCAACTGGGAGTGCAGCTGTGGCAAGTACAAAATGGGAAAGTATAAAGGTATTATTTGCGATCGTTGTGGAGTAGAGGTTACGGAGTCGAAAGTTCGTAGGGAGCGTATGGGGCATATAGAGTTAGCGGTGCCGGTAGTTCATCCATGGTTTTTGTGGTATCCGCCTTTCTACATATCTACTTTGATAGAGGTGCCACAAGAAGAATTAAAACAAGTAGTTTATTATGGCAAGTACATACTCTTGGAGGATCTGAAAGATAGTGAAGGTAATATTGTTAAAGTTTATGTAGTTAAGGATGACATTCGTGGTCCTGATGATAAGATTTTAAAAGTAGAGGTGGATGAGAAAGTTGTGGAGTTCAAAAAAGGCGTATGCCTGTCGCAAAGTATATATGATGCATTGTCTAAGAAGCTTCCTACGGAGAAGATGGAGGTTATTAGAGGTGCTATAGACATTCTTGAATTAAAGAAGAAGACAGTAATTAGCAATGATCTTTACAGGTACTTGAAGAATGAATACTCTGCCAGGGTGAAAGCGGATATTGGAGCAAGTGCAATTTTGAAGCTTTTGTCTGAAATGGATCTAAAGAAAGAGAAGGAAGAGCTCATTAAGAGGATTAAAAAATATGAGGAGAAGAATGCTGCGATACCGCAGGATTTGTTCAAGCGGTTTGTATTGATAAATGAATTTATAAACTCTGGCAACAAGCCGGAATGGATGATATTGAAAGTTTTGCCGGTATTACCGGCAGATCTTCGTCCTTTAGTGTTGTTAGAGGGCGGCAAACCCGCGTCATCTGATTTGAATGAGTTATATAGGAGAATAATAAATAGAAACAACAGGTTGAAGAATATACTGACACATACAAGGACGCCTGATATTTTAGTTCAAAATGAGAAGCGCTTATTGCAGGAAGCTGTAGATGCATTGATAGACAATGGTGTTGGTGGAAAGGTGGTGTTGAATAGTGTAGGTAGACCGTACAAATCATTATCGGACATAATTGCTGGCAAAACGGGGAGATTCAGGCAAAATCTGTTAGGTAAGAGGGTAGACTATTCAGGGCGCTCTGTGATAGTTGTGGGGCCACAGTTGAAGTTTTACCAGTGCGGTTTGCCCAAGGAGATGGCGTTAGAACTGTTTAAACCATTTGTGTTGAGAGAACTTATTATGACATATAACAAGACGCATTTAGTTGCGAAGTCTATGATACAGCGCGGTTCTCCGGAAGTGTGGAGCATATTGGAGAGGATTACTAAAAATTATGTAGTTTTGCTGAATAGAGCGCCGACTTTACATAGGCCAAGTATACAAGCTTTTGAGCCTGTATTAATAGACAGCAAGGCTATACAGATTCATCCATTCGTGTGCGCTCCGTATAATGCAGATTTTGACGGTGACCAGATGGCTGTTCATGTGCCATTGTCGATAGAAGCCCAATTAGAAGCAAGATATTTACTATTCTCTCCATACAACATTTTTTCTCCTAGTTCTGGCAAACCTTTAGCTGTTTCTTCGCAAGATGTTGTGTTAGGATGCAACTACTTGACTAAAGAGAAATTGGGTGAGAAAGGCGAAGGTAAGATATTTTATTCATTAGATGAAGTTATAACTTGTTATCAATTAGGAGGAGTTGATCTTCATGCAAGGATCAAAGTTAAGGGTGTAAATGTGTTAATAGAACCTTCTTTGTCACCAGAAGAACAAAAAAATCCTGAGCTATGGAAAGATTACACTACAGTAGGTAGAGTGATTTTTAATCTTATACTGCCACAAGAATTGCGATTTATCAACAAAGAGGTTACTAAGAAACTTCTGACTACTTTGATTGAAGATTGTTATAATAAGTTGGGCCTATCGGCTGTTGTTGATCTTTTAGATAGAATTAAAAGATTAGGGTTTCATTATGCTACTGTTTCTGGTTTAACTATAAGTATAGCGGATATGACGCTGTCACCTAACAAGAAAAAGTGGATAGAGGAGTGCAAGGAAGAAGTAGAGAAGATAAATGAAAGTGCTAGACAGAATATTATTACTGAGATAGAGCGATATAATAAAGTGATTGATATATGGACGAAAGTCACTGAAGATGTTTCTAAGGACGTGCAGGTTGCCATGAGAGCCATTGATAAAGAAAAATATACTCCTGAGCGTCCGCGATTTAATGCTGTTTATATGATGGCATATTCTGGCGCACGAGGTTCTATGGATCAAGTTAGGCAGCTATGTGGTATGCGCGGTTTGATGAGCAAAGTTATACGTAAATTTACTGGCGGATACGGCGATATAATAGAGTATCCGGTGACGTCGAGTTTTCGTGAAGGTTTATCTATACTGGAATACTTTATTTCCTCTCACGGTGGACGTAAGGGTTTAGTTGATACAGCTTTGAAAACGGCACAGGCTGGTTATTTAACACGGAGGTTAGTGGATGTGGCACATAGCGTTATAGTTACAATGGAGGACTGTGGTACACCGAATTGGATTGATGCGAAAGCTTTAAAGATGGAAGAAGAGGTATTAATTAGTTTGAAAGAGCGTGTTGTAGGCCGTGTTGCAGCACGTAATATCACCTGGGTAGTGGAAGATAGCTCAGGGGTTCCGCGTGAGGAGATAATTGTTAAGAAAGGAGATATTATAACTGCTGAGCAGGCAGAAAAACTGGAGAAAGTTGGTATAGAATATGTACCTATACGTTCGGTATTGGTTTGTGAAGCACCTTATGGCGTATGTGCGAAGTGTTATGGAGTGAATTTAGCCACACATAGGCTTGTTGATGTTGGCGAGGCGGTGGGTGTGATAGCTGCACAGTCGATTGGCGAGCCAGGTACACAGCTTACACTTAGGACTTTCCATATAGGAGGTATATCGGCACGTATTGTGGAGAGCGCCTCTATAGAGGCAGACATGGATGGCGAGTTGGAGTTCAAAAATGATTACATAGTGGTTAACAGGTGGAGAGAGTTGATAAACCTATCACGGAATATGGTAATTACAATTCGAGGTGAGAGCAAAAAGGTGCACTATAATGTGCCATATGGAGCTAAAATTAGACTTACTGTTCCAGAGAATGTGATATTAAGAGATGGAAGTAAAGTTAAATTTTCGCCTAAGAAAGCGATATATGTAAAGCGGGGCGAAGTTTTAGCCGAGTGGGATTTACATTCGCAGCCTATCATTTCTGAACATTCAGGTATTGCGAAGTTTTACCATATTGTTGAAGGAAAGACACTGCTTACCACATACTTTGGTGTAGAGAGAGTGGAACAGACTGAGCGTAGAATATGCATATTTGATAAGAATTTTGTTCCTAGGATTTTTATATTGAATTCTGATAATTTATACGAAGTTGCGAGATTTTTAGAGAAGCACGAGAAGGTGTTGGAGGAGCTTAGAGAAAAAGTGGTATCTTCTGCTATTAAGAAGAAAGATAAAAGCGTTAAAATTAAATTGTTGAAGGAGTTGAAAGTTTCGCAAATAAGTGATTTGTGCAGAAAACTGTGTGATGAAGTTTCAAAAGGCAGTATAGATGATAAAGAGGTGTTTTCTGAAGAATTTGAGATACTGATTAACTTTGTAGAGCTGTTTTTATTCTATCTGAATAAAATTTCTGAAGACAAGTTGGGCTCTGCTGAGACGAAAGAATTGATGAATGAGTGTGAAAAAGTTATTAAGGACTGCATACCAGCATACTTTTTATCTAAAGATACACGGATACTGATTGACGATTTTCAAAAAATAGAGCCTGGTGACATACTGGCTAAAATACCGATACAGACGATACGCGTTAGAGACATAACAGGAGGTTTACCGAGAGTTGAAGAATTATTTGAAGCGCGTGAGCCTAAAGATCCCGCGATCATAAGTCCTATAAGTGGGTACGTGCAGATCAAGTACGAGCCTAAGGATAATGTTGCGAAAGTTACGATAAGTAGTGGTAGTAAGACGGAAGTGAAAGAAATACCGTTAGGTCAGAAGCATTTGATAGTTAGAGATGGTGACTATGTTGAGGCTGGTGATCCGTTGACTGATGGTGAGATAAATTTGCATGACATACTTGAGACTGGCCAGATTAAAAAATTGCAAGAATTTTTGACCAATGAGATACAAAGAGTTTACAGGCTGCAAAATGTTGTGATAAATGACAAACATATTGAAATTATAGTGAGACAGATGTTATCCTTTGTGGAAGTTGTTGATAGTGGTGATAGTACTTTTCTTAAAGGTGAGATAGTCAAAAAGTATGTAATAGAGAAGGAGCAGGAGAGGCTGAAGAGAGAGAAAAAGACGCCACCCAAGTTTAAGCCAGTATTATTGGGGATAAAGGAGGCAGCGTTACGTAGCGACTCTTTCATGTCAGCTGCGAGTTTCCAGGAGACGGTGAGAGTTCTTGCGCGTGCTAGTATACGTGGTGATATTGACAGGTTAATGGGTTTGAAAGAGAACGTTATAGTTGGGCATTTAGTGCCTGTCGGAACGGGTTGGAAGGAATATCGCAAGCTTGCAGAAAAGAAGGAGGAGTTAGAAGAATGGTCCCAACTTTTAACCAGTTAGTCAGGGGTACACGGAAAAAGATAAAAGAGAAGAGTAAGTCGCCTGTACTGCTTGGTTGTCCGCAGAGGCGTGGTGTTTGCACACGTGTATATACCACTACACCAAAAAAACCAAATTCTGCTTTAAGAAAAGTAGCCAGAGTAAAACTTACCTCTGGCTATGAAATAACAGCCTATATTCCCGGTATAGGGCACAATTTACAGGAGCACTCTATAGTTTTGGTACGTGGAGGCAGGGTGAAAGATTTACCTGGTGTCCGGTATCATATTATACGTGGTGTGTTAGATGCAGCTGGTGTTGAAGGGAGGCGTCAAAGTAGATCTAAGTATGGAGCTAAGATGCCAAAGACTGCGCAATAAGAGATAAAAAAAGTCGGAGAAGAGGGGACTGATATGCCACGGGATAGAAGAAAGGTTGTACGGAGAGAGATTCCACCGGATTGGAGATATGGTAGTGTTCTTGTGCAGCGATTTATAAATAAAATCAACTATCGTGGTAAAAAGACAATAGCCGAGAAAATTGTATATAAAGCGTTTGAGGAAATAAAAAAGAGGACAAACAAAGATCCGGTGAAGGTTTTCACTGAAGCTGTAGAGAATGTTCGTCCGCTAGTTATAGTCAGGCCGCGGCGTGTTGGTGGTGCAACATACCAGGTGCCAATAGAGGTTCCGAAATACCAAGGAGAGAGTATATCTATGCGGTGGATAATACAATTTGCGCGTTTACGCAAAGGCAAACCTATGTATTTGAAGCTTACAGAGGAGCTTTTAGAAGCGGCGAACAAGCAAGGTAATGCGGTGAAGAAGCGCGAAGATACTCACAAAATGGCGGAAGCCAATAAAGTCTTCCTACACTATAGATGGTAATAAATTAAGCAACAGAAGTATGTTAGAAAACAGGGAAATTGTGGTATTAAATAGAGCAAGAATGGACAGAAGTGAGAGAGCCATTTTAGAAAACATATCGCGAATACGAAATATAGGATTTATTGCCCATATTGATGCAGGCAAGACTACTACTACAGAGCGCCTATTATATTTATCGGGTAAGATACAACGTATAGGAGAGGTTGATGAAGGTACGGCGACAATGGACTGGATGATACAAGAGAAGGAGCGAGGGATAACTATAACTTCTGCAGTTACGACCTGTTACTGGGAAGGTAAACAAATAAACATAATAGACACGCCAGGGCATATAGATTTTACTATTGAGGTGGAGCGTTCACTACGTGTACTTGACGGTGTTGTAGTGATATTTTGTGGTGTGAATGGTGTGGAAGCGCAGTCGGAGACTGTGTGGATGCAAGCTAACAAATACAACATACCGAGGATAGCTTTTGTTAACAAAATGGACCGTGAAGGGGTGAATTTTCACGATGTTGTGGAACAGATAAGAGAGAAATTATCTTCAAATCCTTTAGTAATTACATTACCTTACTATGAAGGTGAAAAATTTAGCGGTGTGATAGACCTAGTAAAAATGAAACTTTTCGTATGGGATACATATGAAAACGATGGTGGTAAAAAATATACTGTTATGGAAATACCTGAAAAATACAAAGATAAGGCCATAGAATACAGATCAAAACTTTTAGAGAAATTATCAGAGATAGACGACAGCATTATAGAGCATTACCTTAAAGGGGAGGACATAAAAGAAGGCGTGATAATCAATGTTATACGCAAAGGAACTATAGAGAATAAGATAATTCCGGTATTATGTGGCTCTGCGTTGAGAAATATGGGAATACAGCCACTACTTTCTTCTGTTGTAAATTTTTTACCTTCACCGTTAGATCGCGGAGAGATTATTGCAAACTTTTCTTCAACTAAAGAAGAGGTGATAATATCGCCGTGGGATGTTAATAAGGATAAGTTCTGTGGCTTGGTATTTAAACTACAAAATTTTCCATACATAGGTAGATTGTATTTTTTGCGCATTTATTCTGGACGTTTGAAGAATGGACAAGTTGTAGAGAACTCATCTAACTTGAAAAAATGGCGCATTACAAAGATATTTCGTTTACATGCCAACTATAGAGAAGAGATTGGAGAGGCATACAGTGGTGACATTGTAGGAATTATAGGGCCGAAGGAGACCTATACTGGAGATACTTTATGTGATACTTCATATTCTGTAATGTTGGAGCCTTTACAGGTACATTCTCGTTGCAGTACTGGTGTAGTTTCTTTGGGGATAGAACCTAGGAGCAAAGGAGACATTGAGAAATTATTCACATCTTTGGAATCTATTAAAGACGAGGATCCAACATTTTCGTATAAAATTAATGAGGAGACCAACCAAATTATTCTTTCTGGGATGGGTGAGTTACATTTAGAGATTATTGTAGACAGGCTACGTCGGGAGTTTAACGTTGACATCTCGGTAGGCGAGCCACAGGTTGGATATAAAGAGACGATTACTGAGAAAGCAGTTGGTGAGAGTGAGTTTGAGAAATATATTTCTGGTAAGAGCCATTACGCATATGTGAAGTTAGAAATATCACCTTTAGAGAGGGATAAGGGTGTAGATATAACTAATTTGCTTTCTAACGTGGAAGTACCTGCGCTGTACCTCCAGGCGATCACGCGTGGTATAAGGAGCGGTTTAGAAAAAGGCATACGTGCAGGTTTCCAGATAATAGACGTCCGGGTCGGATTATTAGAAGTTAAGTGGAGAGAACGAGACACTTCAGAGTTATCTTTTGAGATAGCGTCTTCTTTAGCAGTAAAAGATGCGGTAAGCAAAGTAGCGGCAAGTTCTATAATTTTGGAACCAATAATGAAATTAGATATAATTTCACCTAAGGAGTACGTAGGCGATATAATGTCGGATCTGACCACACGTAATGGTAAGATTCTTCATATGGAGGACAAAATGGGTCGCACCTGGCTGACTGCATTTGTTCCTTTAAGGACGGTATTTGGCTATGCAACTGTTTTGCGTTCACTTTCAAGAGGCCGCGCTATTTACACTTTGGAGCCTCACGGTTACGACAAAGTGCAAAAGGAAGTAGAAAACAGACTATTGGAGAGGTATGTATAAATACAAAATGTCAAAAACGGATAAAAAAGAAAGGGGGAGGTTAGAGTAACCTATGGCAAAGCCCAAATTTGAACGTGTGAAGCCCCACGTCAATATAGGAACAATTGGGCACATAGACCATGGGAAAACAATGTTAACTTCAGGAATAACGAAAGTGCTAGCGAAGCAGGGCAAAGCTAAGGAGATGTCGTACGCAGAGATAGCGAAAGGAGGTGTTATACGAGACAAGTCTAAGATATTGACTGTTGCGATTGCGCATGTTGAGTATGAAACTGATAAGAGACATTATGCACATATAGACTGTCCTGGACATGCCGATTATATAAAAAACATGATAACTGGTGCGGCACAGATGGACGGAGCGATACTTGTTGTATCAGCTGCGGATGGTCCTATGCCGCAGACTAGAGAGCATGTATTATTAGCGCGTCAGGTTAATGTTCCGTCAATTGTGGTATTCTTAAATAAAATAGACCTAGTTACAGATGAAGAGCTAGTAGATTTAGTTGAAATGGAGGTGCGTGATTTGTTGAAGAAGTATGAATTTCCAGGTGATGAAATTCCTGTTGTGAAAGGCTCGGCGCTAAAAATTGTAGAATGTGGCTGTGGCAAGAAAGAGTGTCAGTGGTGCAGTGCTGTTTACAAGCTGTTAGATGCTATAGACGAACACATACCTACACCTGTGCGTGAGGTTGATAAACCCTTTTTGTTAAGTGTTGAAGATGTATTTTCTATAACAGGTCGTGGTACTGTTGCTACAGGGAGGATAGAGCGTGGCAGAATAAGACCCGGGGATCCTGTAGAGATAGTTGGTTTACAAGAGACGAGGAAGAGTGTAGCTGTGTCTATTGAAATGTTCAGAAAAGTACTAGATGAGGGCATAGCTGGTGACAACGTTGGTATATTATTGCGTGGTATTGAGAAAGATCAAGTGGAGCGCGGACAGGTTATTGCAGCTCCAGGTACTATTACTCCACACAAAAAGTTTAAGGCACAGGTTTATGTTTTGACGAAAGAGGAGGGTGGCAGACATACACCATTTTTCAGTGGGTATAGACCACAGTTTTATTTTAGAACAACTGACGTGACAGGCACCGTTGCGTTGGAGCCTGGTGTAGAAATGGTGATGCCTGGGGATAACGTAACTTTGACTGTTGAGTTGATAGTGCCAATTGCGTTAGAGAAGGGTTTACGTTTTGCAATCCGTGAAGGAGGACATACGGTAGGAGCTGGTATAGTAACGGAAATTATAGAGTAAAAGGATAAAAACGCATGGTAGGAGAGCCACCTATACAACGTATTCGTATAAAGCTTAAATCATACGACCATAGAGTATTAGACGAATCCGTGGCAAAAATATTAGAAGTTATAAAGCTTACAGGTGCACGCTACTCAGGACCTATACTGTTACCTTGTAAGATCAAGCGATATACTGTTTTACGTTCACCGCACACAGATAAAAAATCGAGAGAGCAGTTTGAGTTGCGGATACACAAAAGACTAATAGATGTAATAAATGCTACACCGGAGACAGTGGAACAACTTATGAAGTTGACACTTCCTTCTGCTATTGACGTTGAAATAAAAACTTAACAAGTTGGTGAGGATAGAAGATGGGAAAGTTTCTAATAGGTAAGAAGATTGGGATGACACAGATTTTCCGTGAGAATGGCGAGTGTGTGCCAGTAACGGTGATACATAGCAAGTGTTATGTGATAAACAAACGTACAATGGAGAAAGACAAATATACTGCAGTAGTATTGGGATATGGAGAGATTGATGAGAAAAAGGTCAACAAGCCTCTGCTGGGATATTTCCGTAAGCTTGGTGTTAAACCTCATAAGGTGCTTAAGGAATTTCGTACTGCATCTATAGATAATTTCACTATAGGTCAAGAGATTAATGTTGACATTTTCAAAGAGGGCGATCGTGTGAATGTTTCAGGTAAGACGAAAGGTCATGGTTTTTGTGGTGTGGTGAAGCGTTGGAACTTTGCTGGTGGGCCAAAGTCACATGGGCAGTCTGACAAGTTTCGTTCGCCGGGTTCCATTGGTAGTCAGAGGCCGCAGCGTGTACTTAAAGGTAAAAAAATGGCAGGGCATTATGGTAATAGGTGGGTGACTATGCGAAATTTAGAAGTAGTGAAGGTTTTACCAGAGCACTCGCTGCTTCTGGTGAAAGGGAGTGTTCCGGGTAATAGGAATTCCATAGTGTTTATAAAACTAGCGCAGAAGTAAGGTATAATTTAATTATGGAGCTGGAGGTTTACAATATAGAAAACAGAGTAGTAGACAAAGTTGTATTTCCGGATGACTTTTTGAAGGTGAAGCTGAATCTTCCGCTGATAAGCGAGGTTGTTGTTGCTTATTTGAACAACCAACGTAGAGGAACGGCTTGTACAAAAGACAGGAGTGAAGTTTCTGGTGGCGGTCGGAAGCCGTGGCCACAGAAAGAAACTGGCAGGGCGCGAGCAGGAAGTATACGTTCACCATTATGGAGACATGGCGGTGTTGTATTTGGCCCGAAGCCAAGGTCTTACAGGCAAGACTTACCGAAGAAAAAGCGAAGGATAGCTTTTACGATGGCAATTGTTAATAAAATTAAGAATAACAAGGTAAAGATTGTGGAAGCTTTAGAATTTGAAAAGCCTCATACTAAGACGGCTCTTAAGATATTAGAGAATTTGGGATTAAAGGCTGATAGTAGTGGTACAAAGATGAGCGTATTGGTAGTTCCTGAAAAGATGGACAGGAAAGTATTGCTATCGTTTAGAAACATTTGCAACACAGAGATTATCGGTGTTGACACTCTTTGCACTTATAATGTTTTGAAATACGATTCACTACTGTTTACTAAAAATGCTTTTTTGAAACTATTGAAGCGCCTAGTAATTTATGATTAAAGTTGCTATGGACATATATGATATAATAAAAGCTCCCATAATTACAGAGAAGACAGCTGAGCTCAGCAAAAAATATAGGAAATACATCTTCAAGGTGGATAAATCTGCTACAAAAGGACAGATAAAACAGGCGATAGAGGAATTGTTCAAGGTGAAGGTGGAAAAAGTGAACACAGCTAACTATAAAGGGAAATTGCGTCGTCGCGGAATGCTAGTAGGGTACAAACCTGACTGGAAAAAAGCTATTGTTACCTTAAAGGAGGGCTATACAATAGATTTAGAGCGCAGATAAAATTTTTAGATATGGGAAAACTAAGCATTTTGTTATATAAAATGTAGGGGGTGGAGAAAAAAATGGGAGTAAAGACTTTTAAACCTTATACGCCAACGAGACGCTTCATGACGGTGGAGGATTTTTCGGACATAACCAGGGACGAGCCATATAAACCGTTGACTGTGCCACTGCACAAGCATGCTGGTAGGAATAACACCGGGCGGATAATGGTACGTCACCGTGGAGGTGGGCACAAGCGCCTGTATAGAATAATAGATTTCAAGAGAGACAAGTTTGACGTTCCTGCTGTTGTAGAATCTATTGAATATGATCCTAACAGGTCTGCAAGAATAGCGCTACTGAGATACGAAGATGGTGAGCGAAGATACATACTATGTCCGTTAGGGTTAAAGATTTCTGATGTGGTGGTATCCAGCAGAAATAATCCAATTGATATAAAGATAGGCAACGCTCTACCGTTGAAATACATTCCTGACGGAACGATTGTTCACAATATAGAACTTATCCCTAAGGAAGGTGGTAAAGTTGTGAGAGCTGCTGGCTCTTGGGCGCAAGTTCTCGCCAAAGAAGGCGATTATGTGCATGTAAAGCTGCCGTCAGGGGAGATACGCTTGTTTTCAAAAGAATGTTTAGCGACAATAGGCCAGGTTTCAAACCCTGACCATAGGAATGTTGTGTTAGGCAAGGCTGGTCGCAGCAGACATTTGGGTTTTCGTCCAACAGTGCGAGGAACAAAGATGAACGCCTGCGATCATCCTCATGGTGGTGGTCGCGGACGTTCAAAAGGTAACAATCACCCGATGACACCTTGGGGGCAGCCGTGTAAAGGTTTCAAAACGCGTAAAAAGAATAAACCTAATAGCTGGAAGATTGTCAGATCTCGGCATGCAGTACAGTAATTTTGCATTGATATAGGGGTTTAAGAGATATGAGTAGGTCTTCCAAGAAAGGTCTTTACGTGGATCCTAAATTGTTGAAGAAAGTGGAAAAAATGAAATCTTTGGGAGAACGTAAAGTTATACGGACATGGTCACGAGATAGCACCATTATTCCGGAGTTTGTAGGTATAACGTTTGCGGTGCACAACGGTAAAAGATTTATTCCTGTGTACGTTACAGAGGATATGGTTGGGCATAAGCTTGGTGAGTTTGCTCCTACGCGTATTTTTCGTGGCCATGGTGAAGCACATAAAGAGTCTACTGAGTTGACATAATAATCCATGGAAGCGAGAGCAATTGCACGGTATCAACCACATAGCTGGAGAAAAGTAAAACCTATACTTGACCTAATACGCAATAAGCAAATTCCGGTAGCGTATAGGACACTTGAAGTGATCACGAGGAGAGCAAAAATTTTGGTTTATAAAACGTTGAAGTCTGCTGTTGCAAATCTCATTTACAAACATAAAAACGTAGATTTGTCTAATATTGTAGTTAAAGAGTGTTACGTAACACAAGCGCCGTCACTTAAGCGTTTTCGTGCAGGTCCTATGGGTAGAGCTATGGTGTATAAGAAGAGATTTTGCCATTTAACCATTGTTGTAGGTTCCAAGGAATAAAGGAAGTAGAGAGTTTGGTACTAAATAAGAGGTAAAAAGAACGTGGGTCAAAAGGTTCCGCCTAAAGCACTGAGGTTAGGATACATTGAAGATTGGGAATCTCGTTGGTGTCCATTTTCAAAAAAGGAGACGCCCAATCTCATAGTTGAGGATTTCAAAATAAGGCAATTGATAAAGGAAAAGGTTGGTTATGCTGGTATTTCAAAAATAGTTATAGAGCGTGCAGGTAAAATTCTACGAGTTTTTATTCATGCTGCGCGTCCAGGGCTGGTTATAGGTCGTTATGGGGTGACAATGTCGTCTATTGTGAAAGAGATAGAGGAACTGGCAGGACCTTCCAAAAAGGTAGAGGTGAAGGTTTTGGAGATAGAGAATCCAAGTCTTGATGCGCAACTTGTTGCTGAGAGTATTGCTTTTCAGATAGAGAAGCGTATTCCGCATAGGGTTGCGATGAAGACTGCTATAGCGCGTGTAATGGCTGCAGGAGCCCTTGGAGTGAAAATTATGGTGAGTGGGCGATTAGAAGGTAATGAGATAGCGCGTTTTGAGACGTTGAAAGAAGGCAGGATACCAACACATACATTTCGTGCTCTTATAGATTTTGGCAAAGCAACGGCGTATAACACCTATGGAGTGACGGGAGTAAAAGTGTGGATTTTCAAAAAGGAGTTTTACAAAAAGAGCGAAAAAGAATTAGTGAAAGAAGCGCATATGTTGGATGAGAAGGAGATTGAAGAGAGGACTAAAGCAGAAGTGTTTGAAAAAGAACGTCCGAGCTTTATGGAGGAATTGATGAGGGAAGGTAGCAAAAGCAATGTAGAAATGTGATCTTTTAGTATTTTTGAAAGGTGGAATTTTTCCTCACATGCCATTAGTTCCTAAAAGGGTAAAATATCTAAAGCAGCAGCGTGGACGTAAGCTGCGCGGATATAGTAAAGGCAGGTTAGTGCTGACATTTGGTGAGTATGGATTGAAAGCGTTAGAAAGCGGATGGATCACGCAGCGACAGATAGAATCTGTGCGGTTGACTATTACACGCTTTTTGAAAAAAAGCGGAAAGTTATGGATAAACATTTTTCCTGACAAGCCTATGACGAAGAAGCCACAAGAATCGCGTATGGGTCGTGGTAAGGGAGATGTTGACCATTGGGTTGCTGTTGTCAAAAAAGGCAGAATAATGTTTGAAATTAGTGGTTTGCCTGAGGAGGAAGCTAAGGAAGCTCTGAGGCAGGCAGCTTCAAAGTTACCAATAATGACTAGAGTTGTTGGTAGGGACAGTTTCCTGAGGATATAGAGAAATGGCAAAGAAGGAATTTTTAAAACCTAAGCAAATTCGCGAATTAAGCATGGAGGAGATAAAGGCACTGATACGAGAAAATAAGGAAAAATTGTTCAATCTCAAGTTGCGTATAAAGAGCAAACTTACTGTAGAGAAAAACACACAGCAGATAAAGTTGTTGAAAAGATACATAGCACGTTTACTGACTATTTTACACGAAAAGGAACAATTGGCAAATATTAAGCAAGGGATGAAGAAGGCGGTATAGTTATGGTAAAGAAAATACTAGTTGGAGAAGTCATAAGTGACAAGATGAACAAGACACGAGTAGTGATGGTTACACGATTTTACAGGCACCCTATTTACGAAAAGACCATTCGTGCAAGAAAAAAATACTACGTGCACGACGAACGAAATGAGTCTCATGTGGGAGATATCGTGAAATTTATAGAATCGCGTCCGTTGTCGCATTTGAAACGTTGGCAGTTAATTGAGATAATCTCCAAGAACAAAGGAAGAGAGCTTTAGAAAAAAACTAGAAGGCGCTATTGATGTGAGGAAGGGATAGGATATAAAAATGATAATGATGAGAACAATGCTCACGGTAGCGGATAACTCAGGTGCGAGAAAGATAATGTGCGTCCGTGTGTTGAAAGGAAGCAATTGCAAATACGGAGAGCTAGGAGATGTGATAGTTGCCTCTGTTAAAGAAGCTTTGCCGCACGCTCCAATAAAGAAAGGGACTGTCGTGCGTGCTTTAATAGTCAGAACGAGGAAGGCAAAGAGGCGTTTTGACGGAAGTTATATAAGGTTTAGCGACAATGCCGCGGTGATAATAGATGCGCAAGGGCAGCCAAAAGGTACACGTATTTTTGGTCCTGTAGCGCGCGAAGTGCGCGAGAAAAACTTTCTTAAAGTTGTTTCTTTAGCCCCAGAAGTGGTATAAATTTTGGGAGGAAAAAAGCAATGTTCAAGATAAAGAAAAAAGATAAAGTGAAAGTCATTTGTGGTGAGGATAAAGGCAAGGTGGGCGAAGTGTTAAAAGTTCTACCGAAGGAGAACAGGGTGATTGTTTCACAGGTTAATCTTGTGAAGAAACACCTCAGAGCTACACCGACGGAGCCTGGCGGAATAAGAGAAATAGAAGCCCCAATCCATATTTCTAATGTAATGCTTATATGTCCCAAGTGTAACCAGGCCACACGACCTAGGTTTGGTTTTACTAAGGAGGGAGAAAAGATGCGTTTTTGCCGTAAGTGTGGTGAGATGATGCCATAAGATAAGTTAGGGAGAGTGCATATGAGTAGCACAGCAGCTATAAAGCCACGTTTGAAAGTTCTATACGAAGAAGAGATTATACCAAAAATGATGAAAATTTTTAATTATACCAATAAATATGAAGTGCCAAAGTTGGAGAAAATTGTTGTAAGTTGTGGCCTTAGCGAGGCTAAAGATAATATAAAAGTGATAGATATAATGTCTCACGATATCGCAATGATAACGGGGCAAAAGCCTGTGGTCACGCGTGCTAAGAAATCTATTGCAGCATTTAAGCTTCGCGAGGGTACACCAATCGGTATAAAGGTAACGTTACGTGGTGCACGGATGTACGAGTTCCTGGATAGATTGATAAACTGTGCCATCCCAAAAATACGCGACTTTCGCGGGTTATCGCCGAACAGCTTTGATGGTCATGGGAATTACAATCTGGGTATAAAGGATCATTTTATATTTCCTGAAGTAGATCCTTCGAAGACGGATAAGCCGCGAGGTCTAAACATTACCATTGCTACTACGGCAAAAACAGATAAAGAAGCTAAAGAGTTACTTTCTTTGTTCGGATTTCCTTTTAGAAAGAGGTAAGAGATTGAAGAAAATATGGCTACAATAGCAAAAATTGTCAGAGAACAGAAGCAGTTGAAATACAAAATACGTTATCGCAACAGGTGTAAGCTTTGTGGACGCCCACGAGGGTATATCAGGGATTTTGGGCTGTGCAGGTTGTGTTTTAGAGAGTTAGCACACAAGGGTCAGATACCTGGTGTGAGAAAGGCATCTTGGTAGAAAAAAATGAAAGAGGAAGAGTGCACTTATGAGTAAGACAACAGATCCAATAGGTGATCTTTTCACTATAATTCGGAACGGCTTACATGCAAGAAAAGAAATAGTAGATGTTCCGTTTTCAAAGTTTAAAAGTGAGATATTGCGAGTATTGAAAGAAAACGGGTACATAAATAATTACAAATTCATTGAATACAAAGAGCAGGGCATTTTGCGAATATATTTAAAGTATTACGAAGACGGGACACCAGCTATAAGACATATTTCGAGAGTATCATTACCTTCTAGGAGGATATACCGAAAGGCAAAGGATTTAAAGTTGCCTCTTAAGAGGCTTGGCATGCTGATAGTTTCTACTAGTAAAGGTGTGATGACAGATAGACAGTGTCGTAAGCTTAACATTGGTGGTGAAGTTGTAGGTTATGTTTGGTAGGAAGTTGTAATAAGATGAGCAGAATTGGCAAACAGCCGATTATTTTACCTAAAGAAGTTAGTGTAAAAATTGAAGATGATAGAATATATGTGAAAGGCCCGTTAGGCGAGTTGAGTCAAAATATACCGCCACAGATCTGTGTTATCTTAGAGGGCGGCAATGTGATAAAAGTGGCACGCACTAGCGAAGAAAAGAAGGTGAAGGCCTTACATGGCTTGACACGAGTATTGATAAATAACATGGTGGTGGGCGTGACACAAGGATTTAAAAAGTCGTTAGAGCTTGTAGGAGCAAAATATAAAGTAGATTTGAAAGACGGGAAATTAATTTTCAGGCTAGGATACTCTCATAATGTAGAATTTATCCCTCCAGAAGGTATAAATATCTCTTTAGATAAAAACATAATTACTGTAAGTGGAATAGACAAATACTTAGTAGGTGAGACTGCAGCAAGAATTAGACGTTTAAAGCCGCCAGAGCCTTATCATGGGACAGGTATAAAATATGTTGACGAACAAATTAAGCGCAAAGTGGGCAAGGCTATGGCAGCTATTGGCAGTGGAGTGGGAGGAAAGAAGTAGGAAGAAGACATGCGTGATAAATGGTTGCGATGCAGAATTCGTAAACTCCGTGTTAAGAATAAACTAAGAAGGACGAATATTAAAAATAGATACAGGTTGTCTGTGCATAGGACTTTGAAACACATTTATGCGCAAATTATAGATGACAGCATAGGACATACATTAGTTAGTGCTTCAACTTTGGATAAGGAAATAAGAGGGAGTGTGAGATATACAGGTAATAAAGAGGCAGCAAGTAAAGTTGGAGAGCTTCTGGCGAAACGCGCCTTAGAGAAAGGAATAACAGAAGTGGTATTTGACCGCGGTGGTAGGAAATTTCATGGGCGTATAAAGAGCCTAGCAGATGCTGCACGACAAGCAGGCTTAAGGTTTTAAACGGCTCTCCGGAGGGTAATCTTGAGCTATGGCTAAGGAGAATAATGAGAATTATCAGAAAATTTTTTCAGAGGAGGAGATTGCTGAGGTAAACTACAAAGAGTACGTTATATGTATAAGGCGTGTGGCAAAAGTTGTTGCCGGTGGTAAGCGGCTATCATTTAGTGCAATGGTGGTTGTAGGTGACGGTAATGGTCATGTAGGTTGTGCGTTGGGCAAAGGTGTTGACGTGCGGTCTGCTATTGATAAAGGTGTTAGAAAAGCCAAAAAGAACATTATTGAAGTTCCGATAAAGAATGGTACAATACCTCATGGGGTTATATCTAAGTTTAGCGCAACTAAAGTTATTTTGCAGCCAGCATCGGAAGGGACGGGAATTATTGCTTCAGGTCCTGTACGTAGTGTATTGGAGGCTGTGGGCCTCAAAAATGTGTTGACAAAATGCTTAGGTAGTACTAACCCTGTGAACGTCGTTTATGCAACTTTTGAAGGTTTAAAGCAACTGAGGGATAGGAGATAATAATAGAAAAAATGGACAACGTTTTATCTAACTTATCCTCTGTGCCGCTTTTTAGGAAAAAAAAGAAACTGCTTGGGCATGGATATAGTTCTGGTCACGGAGCAACCTCTACACGTGGTATGAAAGGACAACGTGCACGTTCTGGTGGTGGCCCAAGAGCAGGTTTTGAAGGTGGGCAAATGCCTCTTCTACGAAGGTTACCTAAAAGGGGTTTTAGTAATGCAAGGTTTAGAAGAAAGTATGAAATTGTAAACATTTTTCTTTTAGAAAAGAAATTTAATCCCGGAGATGAAGTTACGGAAGAGATTTTGAGAGAGAAAAAAATAGTTAAAAATAAACTTCCTGTAAAAATTTTAGGAGCGGGTGAGTTGACAAAACCGCTAAAGGTTGCAGTTTCGTATATTTCCGAGGGAGCGAGAAAAAAAATCATTTCTGCGGGTGGCACAGTGGTGCCTCTTCTTAGGTAAAGAGAAATGCAGCTAAAAAGCTTCACTAACGTTTTTCAAATACCTGAGCTTAGAAGAAGGGTACTTATCACATTTGGTATTTTAGCAATTTACCGGATAGGTATAGCAATTCCTATTCCTGGTGTTGACGTTTCCGCGTTAAAAGCTTTTTTTGAGAGGCAGAGACATACTATATTCGGCTTTTTAGATATGTTTTCTGGAGGAGCACTTGCACGTATAGGAATATTTTCTTTAGGAGTTATTCCGTATATAAATGCTTCTATTATTATGTCATTGTTACAAACTACGGTTCCATTTTTAGAAAAGCTGGCCAAGGAAGGTGAATTAGGGCATAGGAAAATAAACGAATATACTAGATACCTAGCAGTGCTTATAGCAACAATACAAGGCTTCGGTTTGAGTTTTGCAGTTATGTCAATGCGTGCAGCAGCTGAGAGACCAATAGTTTATAATCCATCTTTTGGATTTCAATTGCTTTCTGTGATAACTTTTGTCACTGGGAGTATGGTGGCGATGTGGCTTGGAGAACAGATTACCGAGCATGGTATAGGCAATGGTATTTCACTTATAATTTTTGCAGGTATAGTTGATAGGCTCTTGCCTTCTATGCGAAATACTGTAAGCCTACTTTCTGCCGAAGAAATCTCTTTACTTACAGTTTTGTTACTCCTGGTGATAGTTTTTGTTACACTTATGGCTGTGGTATGGGTGGAAACTGCACAACGGCGTATTCCTGTGCAATATGCTAAGCGCATAATAGGGCACCGTATGTACGGCGGACAAAGCACTTATTTGCCGTTACGTGTTGATCAAGCTGGTGTAATAGCTGTAATTTTTGCGTTAGCTATATTGTCTGCTCCGTACACAGTTTTTCAATTTATGCCAAACTCCTCAATAGCTCAAAAATTCATATCTTTTCTATCGCGGGGAAATGTAGTCTACATGTTAATTTATGCAGGTTTAATAATATTTTTCTGTTACTTTTACACAGGAATAATAATGAATCCTGCGGATCTTTCAGAAAATTTAAAAAAGTGGGGTGGATTTATACCAGGGATACGCCCTGGGGAAGCTACTGTGAAATATATAGAATGGGTACTGAAAAGGCTTGTATTTGCGGGAGCTATATTTGTTGTATTGATAGCGATACTCCCAGAGATACTCACTACGTTGCTGAAAGCACCGTTCTTTTTTGGTAGCACGGGATTGCTTATAGCAGTTGGTGTTGCTTTAGATACTGTAGGACAGTTAGAGGCGCATCTTATAATGCGGCATTATGAAGGATTCATGAAAAAAGGCCGAATAAAGGGCAGATGGTTCAATATCGGATAAATGCTATATTTCTGGGTCCTCCTGGTGCAGGTAAAGGGACGCAGGCTGAGCTTATAAGCAAACATTATAGTTTGCAACATATCTCTACAGGGGAGTTGTTTAGAAAAGAGTCTGAGAGTAAGACAGCTGTTGGGGTGAAGATAAGAAGCATAATGGAGCGAGGAGAGTTAGTACCCGATGAGATAGTATTTGAAGTTGTGAAAAAGAATCTGTTTTTTGGAGAAAACTATAATGGTTTTTTGTTAGATGGTTTTCCTAGGAACATATTGCAAGCTGAGATGTTAGCACATTTCTTAGAACAAAATAACGAGTTCCTTTCTGCAGTGATAAATTTTATTGTTCCCAAGGAGATGTTAGTGATGCGGTTGTTACAGCGCAGGTTTTGCCCAGTTTGTGGTAAAAACTACAACCTTCAGACGTTGCCACCTAAAAATGACAATTTGTGCGATATATGTAACGTAGAACTTGTTAAAAGACCGGATGATAATATAGAAACAATTACTACCCGAATAGAGATGTATTACACGAATACCGAGCCTCTTGTAGAGTATTATAAGAGCAAGGAGTTGTTGCATGAAGTGGATGCGACAGGTAGCGTTGAACATGTATTTGTTCTGTTGAAGAATTTATTTGATAATGGGTTCTATAAAAATAAAAAGTAAAGAAGACATAAAAGAACTCAAAAAGCTAGGAGATACAATTACACTAATAGCGCGTGAAGTTAAAGAAAGCATCCAGGCAGGTATGAGTACGAAAGATATAGAGGAAGTAGCGGTGTCCCTGTTTGAAAAATATAATGTTAAATCTGCTTTTTTAGGTTACCGTGGCTATCCGGCAAATATATGTGTTTCCGTAAATTCTGAGGTAGTTCATGGGATACCAAGTAGTAAACGTATAATTTTGAATGGTGATATTGTTTCTATTGATATAGGAGTATACAGAAATGGATGGTACAGTGACATAGCATTTTCGGTAGGTGTGGGAGAGATTTCTCCAATCTTTCATAAGCTTTTAGAGGTGACGGAGGAGGCGATTTATTACGCAGCTGAGGTAGCAGCATGCCCGGGCAAGTGTACAGGTGACATAGGGCAGGCAATACAGTTTTTTATCGAGAAATACCGGTTTTCAGTAGTACGCGATTATGGAGGTCACGGGATAGGTCACCAATTACATGAAGAGCCCAGTGTGCCAAATTTTGGTAACCCTTACGAGGGTGTTAGACTTGTCGCAGGGATGGTGCTAACATTGGAGCCTATGGCTACCACGGGGCATCACTCAGTGAAGGTTTTATCAGATGGTTGGACAGTGGTGACTTGTGACGGCTCAGTTTCAGCACATTTTGAGCATATGATACACATCACGGAGAAGGGTTTTGAGTTTCTTACTAGTAAGGTATAAAAATGCGATGAAGGAAGAAAAAATCATAGTTGATGGTGAAATTGTCGAAGTTTTGCCAAATACAATGTTCAGGGTGAAGTTGACAACAGGCCATGTTGTGTTGTGCCATCTATGTGGAAAAATGCGTCTCAATTTTATAAAAATTTTACCCGGAGACAAAGTTAAAGTTGAGCTGTCACCGTATGATGTCACTCGTGGAAGGATTATTTATAGGAGTAGGAGATAAACATAAATTATGAAAGTCAGAGCTTCTGTAAAAGCTATATGTAAACATTGTAAAGTAATCAAGCGGCACGGTAAAATTAGAGTTATATGCAAGGACAGCAGGCACCATCAAAGACAAGGTTAGGCAAATTGTTAAGTATTGGAAGGGTTTTCAAATGTAGTTGAGTAATAGAGGATGAGGAAATGTATAAAATTTATGCGTTGAAGCATGCACATTGCGATCTTAGAGGAGATGTGGTATTCCATGGTGGCAGTGTAAACGAGTTTTATCAATTATTTCTATACATCTGGCTTATAGAGGGTGCTGATAAGCCAATTGTTATTGATACAGGGATAAGAGAAAGCTATATTGAAGGATTTAATCGTGCTACTGCTTACTACATACCTAGTGGACTGATTCAAGGTCCTGGCGAGGATACTGTCTCGTTACTCAAGAGCAAGGGTGTAAGTCCTGAAGATGTGGGATATGTGATACTGACACATTTTCATCCAGATCATTGTACTAATATGTATTTGTTTTCCAATGCACAACTTATAATGACAAGAAAAGCGTTTCTTAGTAATTTTCCTCAAAATGTTCCTAAAGAAGTTATGGAACCTTTAATGAAAAACTGGCCTAGTAGTTTACGACTTGTGGATGACTATGAAGAAGTACTTCCTGGGATAAAACTTTTTTGGCTAGGTGTGCACTCGCCGTGTAGCCAAGCAATATCTGTTGTTACGAAGCTGGGCAATGTGGTGTTATGTGGTGACAATGTTTACTTGTATAAGAATTTTGAAGAAAATATTCCTATTGGTTGGGTTGATCCGCAAGAGTCACTTGCTGTGTTTGAAAAGATACGGAACGTTGCTGATGTAATTCTTCCGGGACACGACCCCGAGGTTGTTACGCGTTTTCCCGGAGGTGTCATCGGATAGTGGACTTTTTATTCATTGCGCTGTGGAATAAAATATGGCTCTTAATATGATTTTAATAACTGTTACTTACAGGAAAGGAAGAACATAACAATGCCGCGTGTTAGTGGTGTTGAGCTACCGGCCAACAAGAAGGCTTGGGTGGCGCTAACTTATATTTACGGTATAGGTCGAACCCTCTCACGGAAGATTTTAGACACTGTTGGAATAGATCCTGAGAAAAGAATGGGGGAATTGAATGAGCATGAATTGAGCAAGATTGCTGCAGAACTGCAGAACTATAAAATTGAAGGGGATTTGCGTCGTGAAATACAAGATAATATTAAACGTTTGATTGCAATAAAATGTTATCGTGGCTATCGGCACTTGCGCAATTTGCCGTGTCATGGACAACGTACACGGACAAATGCACGTACACGTCGTGGCAAGCGTAAAACTGTAGGCGCAGTAACTGCAAAAACACAAAAATTGTTAGCTAAAGCAAAAGCAGAAAAGAAATAGTAATAAAAATCTTAAAGGAAAGACAGAAGAAAGATAAAAAATAAAAAATGGCTGAAAAACAAACTAAATCATCTACATCACACTCTGAAGGCAAAGCAAGAAAGAAAAAAGTCTTTACAGGTGAGGTTGCTCGCGTGTATATATCCTGTTCTTTCAATAACACAATAATTACTCTTACTGATGAAAAAGGTAACCCGTTAACGTGGTCATCTGCTGGAGTATGCGGTTTTTCTGGTACGAAGAAGGGCACACCATTTGCAGCACAAATGGTGGCAACTGATATTGCAAAGAAAGCCCTTAACTTAGGTGTTAAGAAAGTTATAGTATTGGTTAAAGGTCCTGGCCCTGGACGAGAAACGTCTATCCGAACATTACAAGCTTGTGGTTTAACGATAGTCTCTATACGCGATATTACACCAATACCTCATAATGGGTGTCGTCCTCCAAAGATGAGACGTGTGTAGAATAAAAAAAATGTAAGAGGGAGATAGGTCAAAAATGGGCAGATACTTAGGTCCAAAGTGTAAACGTTGTCGCAGAATGGGTGTCAAGCTTTTCCTGAAAGGCTCAAAATGTATTACTGAGAAGTGTGCTATGGAGAGATTAGCAAAGAAAAAAAGAGGTGCTCTTGGCTTCACACCTGCAAGAACACCGTTATCGGTTTATGGAAAGCGTCTGATGGAGAAACAAAAGTTGAAGTTTATGAGCGGGATAAGCGAGAGACAACTGAGAACTTACTTACATAAAGCCATGTCTATGAAAGGAGATGTTGGCGAGAATCTACTCTCTTTGATTGAGAGGCGTTTGGATAACGTGGTTTATAAATTGGGGTTTGCAGTTTCGCGGCCGCAGGCCAGACAGTTTGTTGTTCATGGTATGGTAACAGTAAATGGTAAGAATGTGAATATTCCTTCATATCTTGTGAAAGTCGGCGATGAAATAAAGATAAAAGATAAATATAGAGAAAATATATACATAAAGAAAAGTGTAGAAGAGAAAGCCACAATAGTTCCCGACTGGCTTTCAGTAGACTATGGGGCTTTTTCGGGAAAAGTTTTAAGGTACCCGACTAAAAATGAATCCTCTTATCCTATAGATACAAGTTTAATTGTGGAATTTTATTCACGATAGTTAATAATTTTTTTCAGGAAGGAGTAGAAATTCAAAAGGTAATGGTTGCAAAAATCCTTCTTCCAGAGTCTGTAAGAGTAGAAAAAGAAACAGATACGTATGGCAAGTTTGTAGCAGAACCTTTTGAGCGCGGCTATGCGGTGACTTTTGGTAACTCCTTACGTCGTGTCTTGTTATCTTCCATAGAAGGAGCATCTATTACAGCTGTGAGAGTCAAAGGTGCACCACACGAGTATGTCACTCTACCAGGAGTGAGAGAAAGTGTACTAGAAATTATTCTAAATCTTAAGCAGGTTAAATTTAGAATATACTCTGCTACAGAACAGGTAGAAATAGCAACACTTAAAGTTAAAGGTAAAAGAGATGTTTTTGCAAAAGATATACAGACTTCGCCTAATGTAGAAGTATCAACACCGGATGTTTACATCGCTTCACTAGAAGAAGATGGTGAACTTGAGATAGAAATGGAAATAAAATATGGTTATGGATATTTACCTGTAGAAAAGCAGAAAAAAGAAAACGTCCCTCTGGGGACAATATTGGTGGATGCTGTGTTTTCACCAATAGTTAAAGTTAACTATGAAGTTGAGAACGTCCGGGTAGGTGATGTGACAGACTACTATGAGCGCCTTATTTTAGAAATTTGGACGGATAGCACGGTTAAACCTTCAGATGCGCTCTCCTATGCTGCAGCAATCATAAAAAACGGTATTTCTCTTTTCATCTTGCCCACCACACCGATTTTAAAAGAAGAGAAAAAATCTGTAGAGATGCCCCCAGTAGTAAAAGATGACTTGCTGGAAATTTTGGATAAACCTGTAGAAATATTAGAGTTAGGGGTAAGAGCAAGCAATTGTCTTAAAAGGGCGAAAATCACAACTATACGCGAGCTTGTAAGAAAAAAAGAAGAGGAGCTGATTGTATATCCTAATTTTGGCAAAAAGTCCTTAGATGAGATAAAGGAAAAATTAGCTCAAGCGGACCCTAGGCTCAAGTTAGGCATGGAAATATAGTGGTGATAAACAGATTAGGAGGGTGGTAAATGAAAAAGAGACGAAAACTTAGTAGAACAGCCGAGCATAGGAAAATGCTACTAAGAATGCTCGCTACTAGCCTTTTCCGATACGAAAAAATACGCACCACTTATGCCAAAGCTAAAGAGTTGGAGATGTACGCAAGCAGAATTATAGAAATCGCGAAGAAGGGCAACTTGGACAGTCGCAGGAGAGTTCATGCAATGATAAACGACGACGCCGTCTGCAATAAAATTTTCACTGCAATAGCGCCAAGATATAAAAACCGCACAGGGGGCTACATTTCAGTCTTGAAACTTGGACGTCGTCTCTCAGACGGCGCATTAATGAGTTTGGTCCGTCTAATTTAATTGAAAGGAAGGAAATTTAATAAAAAATGTTTAATTTTATAATGAAAATGTTTTCTGAGGACATAGGTATAGATTTAGGTACTTCCACAACGTTAATATACAGTCGCAACCGTGGTTTAGTTTTAAACGAGCCTTCTGTGGTGGCGATAAGTAAGGACACAGGTGAGGTCATTTCTGTTGGTTTAGAAGCCAAGCGGATGATAGGGAAAACACCGGCAAACATTGTTGCCCTCAGGCCTTTACGTAACGGAGTGATTGCGAATTTTGAAGCGACGGAGAAGATGATTCGGTATTTTATAAGGAAAGCGGTGAGCAAAAGTAGGCTATTTTATCCAAGGATAGTGATAGGTGCTCCTAGCGGCATAACAGAGGTGGAGCGTAGAGCCGTGATAGACTCTGCAAAGCAGGCAGGGGCGCGTGAGGTTTACGTGATTGAGGAAGCGATGGCAGCTGCTATAGGTGCGGATCTTCCAATTGAGGAGCCTGCAGGGAATATGGTAGTAGACATTGGTGGAGGTACTACGGAGGTTGCAGTTATATCCTTGGGTGGAATGGTTGTTTCAAAGACTATCAGAGTAGCGGGAGATGAGATGGACTTAGCAATAATGCAGTATTTCCGCAAGCGATATAATTTAATTATAGGGGAAACAACCGCAGAAGAAACGAAAATTTCTATAGGTTCTGCTTTTCCATTAAAGCAGGAGCAGACAAAGGAAGTAAAGGGCCGCGATCAGGTTTCAGGGCTACCGAGAACTGTTGTTGTTTCATCTGAGGAAATACGGCAGGCGTTGAACGAGCCTATTCGGGCAATAGTAGAGGCAATTAAAGAAACTTTAGAAGAGACTCCGGCTGAGTTCGCTGCGGATTTGGTGGAGCGCGGGATAGTCATGACTGGTGGCGGTTCTCTATTGCGCGGTTTTCCGGATTTGATAAGTCAAGAGACTTCTTTACCTGTGCATTTGGCTCAAGAGCCATTACTTTCTGTTGCAATTGGGACAGGTAAGTATTTAGAAATGCTTGACAGGATGAAGAAATAGAAGTGAGAAATGTTGTTGAGCAGTACAATAGTAAAAAAAGATTATCATTCTATCCATACTTTAATCTTTCTACGGAAGTAATCTTCGCATCGTTACTTTTCTTATCTTTGCTATTGTTGTTTATAATTCCGCAACGCAAAGTCTATCAGCTTAAAAGGCTGTTTCTTTATGTATTTTCACCTGTAACTTCTTTCACGACGAAGATATTTTATTCACCCATTACGTTTGGTAAAAATTTTGCTAAATTGCTACAGGCTAGAAGTGAGAATTACAGGTTGCACCGCGAGATCGGATATTATAATCTACTGATATACAATCTTGAAGAAATAAAGAAAGAAAACGAACGTTTACGAAAGTTACTGGATTTTCCAAGCAGAGCTCTTGACTTTAAACTACTGCCAGCGGTAGTTGTTACAAGGGATCTTTACAATTGGTATCATAGTATTATGATCAACAGGGGCAGGAATGACTATGTGAAGAAGGACGATGTTGTGGCGGCACTTCTTCCAACGGACGAATTAGCAGTTGTTGGAAGAGTCATAGAAGTTGCGGAAAATATATGTAAAGTCCTACTCATAAGTGACGAGAACTCATACATAGTTGGATACTTGCCAGATATCGGAGAGGATGGTTTAATAAGAGGCACGGGTGGCAATGTGCTGCTTTTGGAATATTTATCTCCGGATAGCAAAGTTTCTCCAGGAGCTGTCGTGTATACTAGTGGTAGTGGTGGAGTATTTCCAGCTGGAATGAAGATAGGTAGAGTGCGAGAAGTTAAAAGAGATGAGAAAAGACCCTTTTTGATCGCCGCTGTAGAGCCCTTTTTGAAATTGGGTAGTATCCAGGAAGTAATAATTTTGCAAAAGAGATAATGAATGTTGCACTTCTTGTTTTATTTTTTTTCATTCATATTTGTATTTGCATTTCATCAAGTTTTTAAGATTTTTCTGACATCTTTTACGCCGCACCTGTTCCTTCTACAAATTGTATATTTTGCTTTATTTTACTCATCGCGTATAGGCATGATCTATGGATTTGTTATAGGATTTGTAATTGACATATTTTCTATCACACCTATAGGTTTGCAGTCTTTCGTTTTTGTACTAATAAGTTATATAGTTGGGAAACTGGAAGAAAAAATAGAGAAAGCAAATTTAGTTGTGCAAATACTTATTTGTCTTTTTGCTTCTGCTTTGTATACTGTCTGTCATTACTTCTTTGTAAAGATTTTGCCTTCTGTGGAAACACGTACTTTGTCGTTAGGTGAGTATTTTTCTGTTTTTACAACGTCGGCGATTGCACCTTTGTTTTTCAGATTATTCCAGTGGTGGGATAGAGTTATAACTCAAATATTGTATTCTAAGTATTAAAAAAATGTTGTCGGAAAATGAATATCATGTTATATACAACCGTATAAACTCCACCTTGCTTGTTTTTGTGTTGCTTTTTCTTTTTCTGCTGGCAAATCTTTTTGTTCTTCAGGTACTGAAAGGAAAACGGTTATATTATACGTCAAGAATGAATTGCACAAAGATAGTTTATCAGCCAGCTCCAAGGGGTATAATATTTGATCATCTTGGTAGAATTGTTGCAGATAATTATCCATCATTTGTGCTATACTACACACCGACGTATGAAGACGAGAAAGGTGATAACAGTGGGAAGGATAAGTTAGTTGCTGATATTGAGAGGATAGAAAAAATTATTAATATTAAACTGGATAGTATAAAGAGGATGCCTAGTAGAGGTGCTGGATTGATGAAAGTTGTTGATAACTTATCGCGTGAGCAGATGTTTGCGTTATTGGAGAGAGGTATTAATTTGAGAAATTTTTTTCTAGAGATAGAGTATAAAAGAAGATACAGATATAACAAGATTGGAGCGCACATTTTAGGGCATCTTGGTGTGATAAGCAAGGAGGAATACAATTTGTTAAGGGGGAATTATCGTATAGACTCTCTGATAGGCAAGACGGGTGTGGAGAGGTCATTTGATAGGTTTTTGCGCGGTGAGGATGGGGGATTTCTTGTACAGGTTGACGTTTATGGCAAGCAAATAAAGATTTTAGACAAGATACCGCCTAAACCCGGAAATAACATATATTTAACTATTGATTGGGAACTTCAACAATTTATTGAAGAGGAGATGAAGAATTTATGTGGTGCTGTTGTTGTAATGGATCCCACTGATGGTAAAGTATTAGCCTTGGTATCTTTACCGTCTTTTGACCCGAATGTTTTTGTTACTGCATCAGGAGATAGTTCTATAAGGGATTTTTTAAACGATCCCAAGCACCCTTTACTTAATCGTGCAATTAATGGCCTTTATCCACCAGGGTCGGTATATAAGATTATAACAGCAGCAGCTGCTATTGATTCCGGCAAAATTAAATTAGAAAGGCAGTTTTTCTGTCCGGGTTTTTTCATACTGGGAAGTAGCAAAAAAATATTTCGTTGTTGGAAGGAGGAAGGACATGGCGTTGTAAGCTTTACGAAAGGTTTTTCGCAATCATGTGACGTGTATTTTTATAATTTAGGTCTCATTTGTGGAATAAATTTATTAGAAGAGTATGGGAAAAAGTTTTTAGTGAATAAGCCATTAGAGACAGAGATAGGGTATGTTCAACCGGGACTAGTGCCGTCAGAAAGGTGGAAACGCGAGAGGTACAGGAGCCTATGGTTTGAAGGCGATACGATCAATATTGCTATAGGTCAAGGTTACCTACTAACTACGCCTATGATGTTATGTAATTTAGCTTGTATGATAGCGAACCGTGGCAGCTTGTATCGGCCATACTTTGTCAAGAAGATCGTTTCGCCATCAGGAATGGTAATTTATGAAGCTACACCAAAAAAAATATACGACTTACATCTTAAGCCAGAGACTTATAAAATAATAATTGATGCTATGGAAAGGGTTGTTACTCAAGGCACAGGGCAAGCTTGCTATATTCCCGGTATAAAGGTTGCTGGTAAGACTGGTACCGCTCAAAATCCTTTAGGTAAGGATCATGCACTATTTGTTGCATTTGCGCCGGTTGACGACCCTAAAATTGCTATTTCTGTAGTGATAGAGCATGGAGGGCGTGGTGGTGCAGTTGCAGCGCCCCTAGCAAAAAAAATCTTGCAGAAGTTTTTCAATGTCACAACTCAAATGTCTTCTTCTACAGAGAAAAGTTCAACTTTCAGTAGCAAGGAAAAGGTAGATGTGGAGTAAGTAGATATCGTGAATATAAAAGAAGTTATTCATAAAATAGATTTGACTTTATATATAACACCGATACTTCTATCCGTAATAGGGTTAATATTTCTTCACTCAGCACTCTCTCTATCTCCGGAGGCACCTATCTTGATAAGGAAGCAGATTGTATCTTTGGCTTTGGGAATAGTATTAATGCTTATCTTCTCAGTCATATCTTATAGAATATATAGCATGTTTATCTGGTTATTGTATTTTTTTTCCATATTGTTGCTGCTGATTGTGCTAGTGTTAGGTGTTTCATTTCGTGGATGTAGAGGGTGGTTAAACTTAGGGATATTTTATTTTCAGCCGGCAGAAATTGCCAAAATTGTGTATATTTTGCTGTTAGCAGATTATCTATCCTTGTGGTCAATAAAAGAAGTAAATAATATCAAGGTGCTAATAGTTCCAATTTTGTTGTCCTTCTCATATCTTTTACCCATTATTTTGCAACCAGATGTGTCGTCTGCGTTGTTGTTTTTTCCACCATTGCTGGGCATGCTATACTTTTCTGGAGTTTCTGTTGTGAAATTTATATATATTTTTGTATTTACAGCCTTTTTGCTTCTAAAACCTCTGGTTTCTTGTTTTTCACAACTTACGCCATCTCCATTCCATAAAAATTTTTTGTTGCTACTTTATAATTTCCTAAATTTACCATTTTTAGCAAAGTTGACAATTATTGTACTCTTTTTCTTATTTTTGCTACTTTTGTTGGATAAAATTTTGAAGAACTCCTTTGTGGCAAGGTATAGAAAGCACGTTTTTGTGTTGTATTTTGTTATAACTTTTGGGATTATCATATCCTGTGTAATTGACAATTGGCTGAAGGATTATCAAAGGAAAAGATTATTTTCTTTTCTTGCGCCCGAGCTTGACCCTTTAGGTGCGGGATACAATGTTATACAATCTAAAATAGCCATAGGTTCAGGGAGAATTTTTGGGAAAGGATTATTTCAGGGCACCCAGGGTAGACTTGGCTTTTTGCCAGCTAAACACTCGGATTTCATATTTTCTATCATAGGTGAAGAAATGGGCTTTTGTGGTAGCCTCATAGTGCTGATTTTGTTTTTCATATTGATATACCGTGTACTTGTGACAGCGTACAATGCACGCGATAAATTCGGTACTCTAATATCTATTGGGATAGCATATTTGTTAGGGATAAATATTGTGCTCAATATAGGTATGGTTATTGGATTACTTCCTATAATAGGTGTGCCATTGCCATTTGTTAGTTATGGTGGCTCCGCTCTTGTGGCTAATTTTATAATGATCGGGATACTACAATCCATCTACATAAGGAGGAGGGGATATTGAAATTTTTTGAAAAAAAAAAGTAAAAAACATTGATTTTTATAGGGTATTTTTAGTTTACTTTTCACAAACAAACCATTAAAAAAAAACAAATTTTTTTCTTAGAAAGGGATGGTAAAAAGAAGATGGCAGTAAGAATAGGAATCAATGGTTTTGGCCGTATAGGGCGTTTAGTGTTGAAAGCCGCGTTAGCTTCTAATCATCCTGAGCTTGAGTTTGTCGCTATCAATGATTTGACTACGCCGGAGACTTTAGCGCATCTGTTTAAGTATGATTCCACATTTGGCATATATCCTGGAGAGGTTAAAGTTGATGGCGACAGTTTGATAATAGATGGGAAAATAATGAAAGTTTTTGCACAGAAAGATCCTGCACTGCTACCTTGGAAAGATTTAGATGTAAAGATAGTGATAGAGTCTACTGGGAAATTCACAGAGGCCGAAAAGGCTAAAGCACATATAGATGCTGGTGCCAAAAAGGTGATAATTACAGCGCCTGCTAAAAACGAAGATATAACGGTTTGTATGGGGATAAATGAACATATGTATGCCCCGGAGAAACATAATATAATTTCTAATGCTTCTTGCACTACAAACTGCTTAGCTCCGATGGTTAAAGTCTTAGACGACAATTTCAAAGTGAAACGAGGCTTAGTTACAACCATACATGCTTATACCAATGACCAGGTGATATTAGATTTTCCACATAGAGACTTGCGACGTGCACGCGCTGCTGCATTATCTATAATACCGACGACCACAGGCGCTGCAAAAGCTATAGGTTTAGTGATGCCACACCTCAAGGGCAAACTTAATGGATTAGCTATACGTGTTCCAACACCAAATGTTTCCTTAGTTGATCTTGTTGCAGAGGTAGAGAAGCCTGTTACAGCAGAAGCTGTAAACGAAGCCTTCAGAAAAGCTTCTTCTACAGAGCCTTTATGTAAGTATCTTCAGTATTGTGATATACCATTGGTATCGCGTGATTTTAATGGCAATCCGGCGTCATGCATATTTGATGCTACCTCAACATATGTCATTGACGGGACTTTTGTTAAAGTGTTTGGCTGGTATGATAATGAATGGGGCTATTCTAATCGTGTTGTTGACCTTGCATTACATATTGCTAAATACTTATAATAAAAAAGTACACAGCTGAAAAAGAAGATAATGACGTTTCCGTCTGAAAAAGCTTCATATACAATTGTAATTATAGAAGACGATATTGACTTTGCTATGACAGTTGAAATGTTATTTTCGTCACGCGGGCATAAAGTTATAACTGCTCATGACGGACCATTTGGCATAGAAAAGGTAAAAGAGGTGCAGCCTAACTTGGTTATACTTGATTTTGGGATACCAGGAATAGATGGATTTAGTGTATGCCATAAGTTACGCGAGATTGTTTCCACACGGTTCATACCGATAATGATGTTGACAGGTACAAAGACATACCCTGCTGATAGAATTACTGGGCTTAAACTCGGTGCGGATGATTATCTCCTAAAGCCGCCTGACATGGAAGAACTTTACACTCGTGCGATGCGCCTCATAGAAAGATCTCAAGATTTGATTTCTATTAATCCATTGACTAAGCTACCTGGAAATTACTCTATAGAAAGCGAAGTTATAAGAAGAATAAATAACGGTTTGGAATTTGCCATAGGTTATGCAGATATTGATTATTTCAAAGCATATAACGACTATTATGGCTATGTACAAGGTGACCAAGTAATACATTTTTTATCGCTTATTATACTTAGCACTATACGTAGCTTGGGAAATGTAGATGACTTTATTGGGCATATAGGTGGAGATGATTTCATTTTCCTCACATCAATTGATGAAGTTGAAAATATATGTGTTCAAATTGTAAACCTGTTTGATAATAAATTACAATCTTTCTATAACGAAGAAGATTACAAAAAGGGGTATATAACGACCAAAGACCGCCGTGGAAATATTCAACATTTCCCTTTAATGAGATTATCCATTGTCGTTACGGACAACAGGAGACATAAAATAAAACACTATGGTCAGGTAGTGGAAATACTTGCATCACTTAAACAATATGTTAAAACTTTACCCAGCCGTAACAGGAGTATTTATTTCATAGATCGCAGAGTGGATGCTTGGTAAAAAATAACGTAAAAAACTTTATAAATTGGTATTAGGAAAGGATGTAGCGTGTAGTAGAAGATGAAAAAATTGAGCATCAAAGATGTGCAACTGGATAACAAAAGAGTAATAGTAAGAGTAGACTATAACGTTCCTATAGATGAGAATGGTAGTATTACAGACGACACCCGTATAGTTGCTACTTTGCCAACTATAAAGTATTTGGTAGAAAAAAATTGCAGAATTATTTTAATTTCGCACTTAGGTAGGCCGAAAGGCAAAGTAGATAAGAAATACAGTCTACAGCCTGTCGCAAAAAGATTATCCGAGTTATTAGCTAAAGAAGTGAAATTTGCGGAAGATTGTATTGGCGATGAGGTGAAAGTTGCAGTAAATGGTCTCAGAAGTGGTGATGTTATTTTACTTGAGAATTTGCGATTTCATCCAGAAGAAGAGAAAAATGATTTAGTCTTTGCGCGGGAACTCGCAAGCTTAGGAGATATTTTTGTTCAAGACGCTTTCGGGACGGTACATAGAGCGCATGCTTCTACTGTAGGTGTTGCACAGTTTTTGCCTGCATATTGCGGCTTCTTGCTACAGAAAGAAATTGAATATTTTGCAAAAATGCTAGAAAACCCTTCACGGCCGTTTTTGGCGATACTTGGTGGAGCTAAAGTTTCTGATAAAATTGGCGTGATAATGAACTTATTGGAGAAGGTAGACAGTTTGATTATTGGGGGTGCGATGGCATATACTTTTTTGAAATCGCAAAATATTTCTATTGGAAGTTCTCTGTGTGAAGATGATAAACTTGAAGTTGCTAAAGAGATACTGCTAAAAGCAAGTAATAAGAAAGTACAACTTTTCTTGCCCATTGACCATATAATAGCAAGAGAAATTACAGCAGAGGCTGAAATACAACACACTTCCGGTGTAGACATTCCTGTCGGCTGGAAAGGTGTAGATGTGGGTTCTATAAGTGTGTTAAGGTTTGTTTCAGTGATACGTAATGCGAAGACTATTGTATGGAATGGCCCCCTCGGGATATTTGAGATAGATAAATTTTCTAAAGGAACAACTGCAATAGCACAAGTTATTGCTGAAGTTACTGATAAAGGTGCTATTAGCGTAGTTGGTGGAGGAGATACTGCTGCTGCGGTAGCAAAAGCCGGTGTAAGCGCACACATTTCGCATATATCTACCGGTGGAGGAGCTTTTTTAGAGATGTTAGAAGGTAAGGAGTTGCCTGGGATAAGTGTTATAAAAGAGGGTTGAAGCCGTGTATACTTTTATTCTCATAATATTTGTTGTAGACTGCATATTGCTGATTTTGTCAGTGCTTTTACAAACAAGCAAAGGCGGTGGAATATTTGGCAGCTCCGGTGAGACTATCTTTATCGGTGGTGGAAATATATTTATGAAGAAAGTTACCATAGTGCTGGTATCAATATTTTTTATTTTGGCGGTGATGTTGAATTATTTATCTTCGCGGAGGTATTTGAAGAGTGTTGTAACCACGGTATCGTCGTTGCCACTGGAGCAGCGACAAAAATGATAAAGATATGAATTAATGACGCCGAGGTGGTGGAATTTGGTAGACACGTACGTTTGAGGGGCGTATGCCGTAAAAAGGCGTGTGGGTTCGAGTCCCGCCCTCGGCATTATTAAAATATATTATCAGAGGGGGGTGTAGAAAAATGAGCTCTAAAGGCAAGAAAAACAAAGAAGTGGCTTCTTATAGTAAAAGTACTACTCCAACCAGTAGAGTTGAAAAGAAGGTAACAGCTTCTACAACTACACCTATAGGCGAGAGCCCATCAAAGCGCGATTTGCCGAAAGGCTACGGAGAAACTAAATTAATATTGTTACCGCGTGACCCTTATTGGATGTTTGCATATTGGGAGATTTCCCCGCAAGATTGGCTTAGGGTTAAATCTGAGTATGGAGAAGACATTCACGAAAGAAGTAGACTTATTCTGCGGGTGTATGATGTAACTTCCATCAAGGAAAGGTTTGATGGTGAGAATGCGGACAGATACTTTGATATTTACATCACCGAAGTCGCCGATAATTGGTATATCAATGTTGATTTACCCAACCGTAGCTATTGTGTGGATATTGGCTTGTTGACAGATGATAATAGGTTTATAATGCTTGCGCGTTCAAATATTGTTCATATGCCAAAGGAAGGAGTATCGCCAATAACGGATGAGCAGTGGGCAATTTTACAAAAAGAGTTTGAGCAGATATTGCAGCTGTCAGGTGTTGAAAGTATTGGTAAAGGTTCTTTTGAAGTTGCAAAACTTATGGCAGAGCGCTGGAAGGAACTCATCTCTGTAGCGCCTCTATTTTCGCGTATAGCAGCTCCGTGGAGCGTGTCAAGTATGGCACCACGAATAGCAGCACAGCTGGTAGAAGAAGAGCGGGTGAAGGGTTTTTGGTTGAAGGCTGATACTGAGCTGATAATTTATGGCACAACCGAGCCTTCTGCTAAATTGTTCATCTTAGGTAACCAATACAGAGTAAACTCCGATGGTAGTTTTTCGTTACGTATAGCTCTAACAGAAGGTATTCATGATATTTCTATTAAGGCTGTTTCTGGAGATAACAGTATGGAAAAAGAAATAATTTTCAAGATTGAACGCAAAACAATACAGGCGAAATAAAAATAAGGCCTCCTCCTTCCTAGCAATGGAAATACAAAGGGTAATAAAAGACATTGTGAAAAAGACAGATACAAAAATAGTGCTCCTAGTTATAGACGGCTTAGGTGGGATACCACATCCTGTTACAGGGAAAACAGAGCTAGAGGCAGCCATTACACTTAATCTTGATAAATTGGTTAATCAATATGCCTGCGGTATGATAATACCCATCAGTTATGGAATAACACCGGGTAGTGGCCCTGCACACTTGGCACTGTTTGGCTACGATCCGTTCAAGTACGAAATTGGAAGAGGTGTGCTGGAAGCATTAGGTTTAGGTGTAGAGTTGACAGATCAAGACCTGGCTTGCCGCGGTAATTTCGCCACTTTAGATTATGAGAATAATACTGTGGTTGACCGTCGTGCAGGACGTATCTCTACGGAAAAAAACAAAGAAATATGTGCTGTCATACAAAATGAAGTTTGTGAGATAGAAGATGTGAAAGTAAAAATTATTCCAGGTAAAGAACATAGATTGGTAGTAATATTTCATGGGGAGGGATTAAGTGATAAAGTTACAGAAAACGATCCTCAAAGGGAAGGTATCCCGCCAAACATTATTCAACCCTTAGAGAAAGAAGCAGAAAAAACCGCCTCTATAGTTAACAAATTTTTGGACAAAGTAAAAAAAATATTACATCCCCCAGCTAATTATATCTTATTGCGAGGTTTTGCAAAGTGCCCAAAAATACCTCTAATGAGTGAGATATACAAGCTAACACCTGCTGCGATCGCTACGTATCCAATGTATAGAGGTTTAGCGGCACTCGTGGGTATGAGGGTTTTACCAGTCCCGGGAGAAACGATAGAAGATGAGATTAGTGTACTAAAAAGCAATTTTGGTAATTATGATTTCTTTTATCTTCATGTGAAAAAAAGTGATAGTTACGGAGAGGATGGTAATTTTGAGAGGAAGGTCGAAATATTAAATGAAGTAGATAAATTTATCCCTGAAATACTTTCCCTTAAACCAGATGTATTTATTATTACTGGTGACCACTCTACACCTTCTGTGATGAAGTCTCACTCTTGGCATCCTCTACCTATAATAATATGCGCTAAATATGCAGAGAAAGCGAATGTGCATGTAAAAAAATTTAGTGAACGCGAGTGCATGAATGGCGCATTGGGAATATTCCACGCAATAAATGTCATGCCATTAGCGTTGTCTTATGCTGGGAAACTCGACAAATTTGGCGCATAGTGTTATATAGTGCGTTTTTTGCCTCGCTAAAAGATAATAAACAAACCCCTCCAATATAAGATCAATTTTACGTGTGATACGTTAAAACTTTAAATTTAAGGAAATAAGATGTGTTCCTGCAGTACTTTGTATACTTTCTCTACCGAAAGGTAATAAAATTGCATAGTCTATACCACATCCAACTTCTCCTTTCCTGCAGAAGTTTAGATAATAAGACACACCGAAGGTAAATTCGTTATTTTTGTTATTCACACCTCCACGAAAATTCAATTGTTCATCTATGAAAGATAACTCAACCCCTGCAAAATAAAAAATTTTATCTCTGCAGATGCTAAGTTCTATTGAAGGAAAAATGTGGTTATTTTTCTTAAACAAGGCTAAATTTGAAAAGGCAATTCCCCAGTTAAATTCTATAGGAACCGGAACCATCTCCTGTGAAGAAAGGCTAATATCAGGCTGATTGACGTTTTTAACCAAGAGGCCCATGGAAATTTTTTCCATTTTATATAAGAAGCTCAAGTCTAAAGAGATAGTGTCTTTACTACTTCTGGACGCCAGTATAGGATCACTGATGGAAAAATGTTGCAGATCTTCCGTGATGAAATTTATTTCAAGATATTTTACAGAAATACCCAAAGAAAGCTTTTGCTTTTTTCCAACTGCGATTAACAAATAACCGTAGCTTAAAGATACAATACTCTCCTTATATGTAGGTTCTAACAACTGATAAATATGTAATCCGCATGCAGAACGCTTTCTTTGTAATGGCTGCGTATATGTTATGTGGTACTGTGAAATATTTATTTCCGGAAGACCAAGGAAAAGTTTTGAATATCCGATAGAGAATTCACGTGTTTCCAAAAGAGGAAGTCCTGCAGGATTGTAAACACAGCAACTTACATCGTCAGATAGTGCTACGAAAGCGCCGCCCATGCCAGCAGCACGTGGGAGGTCTATCCTCAAGAATGCAGAGTTTAAATTTGTAGCGTTTGTTATTGTGAAGATAACAACAAAAGAGAGCAGTGTTGTCCTATTCATAAAAGTTATGTTTTAATTTTCTCATACTACAAATTTTTGTCAAAAAATTATATAATATTCTTTGAAAAGAAAAAAATAAATATCTGACCAGTAATGAAAATAACGCACATCTTCCTATCATTATCATATTTGTATTTGTTCACTTTCAAAATTGCTGTCTTGTTGTATCCGTATACTGTGACTGTTGGTGAAAAGCTCTCGTATGAGATTCAGTGGGAAGTGGTGCCAGCCGGTTATCTCACAGTTGAAGTAAAGGGTAAAAAATACCTCTCATTCCTTGATACTTACTGTTATCCAATAGTTTTAGAAGCTTACTCATATCCTGTGTACGATTTGATTTATAAAGTACGCGACTATCAAGAGTCATACTTTGATGTTAATTTCCGCAAATGCTTGGGGTATAAAAAGAATATTCAAGAAGGCAAATATGTTAAAAACGAAGAGGTACTGTACGACTATAAACAGAATAAGGGTATAGTAGTAAGTAGGGAGAATACCCAATTCAAAATTTCGGACAATTTGTTAGATGTGCTCACGGCTTTATATTACTTTCGTACTTTAGAATTTTCGGATTTTAAAAACTTTAAGTTTTTGATTAATGATAAAGGCAAAGAAATGCAATTTTCCGTTATTGTGCATAGAAAGGAAAAAATTTCTTCTCCTGTGGGAAAGTTTCTCTGTTATCTGTTAGAGCCCATTTGCATAAAAGGTATGACTAAAAAGGGAAAGATACTAATTTGGTTGGATACTTCTGTAAATAGATATCCTGTGTTGGTGAAAGTAAAAATACCTATAGGCTGTATGAATATAGTGCTAACAAAAATAGAGAGAAAAAATGTTAAATAAGATATTTGGCAAATACTGTAAGGCTATAGATAATTTTAAGAAGGTGAGGGTTTTAGTTGTTGGGGACGTCATGGTTGATAAATATATTTATGGAACTTCCGAGAGACTAGCCCAGGAGGCACCGGTGCCTGTAGTACTGATGAGGAAAGAAGAATATTTACCTGGCGGTGCTGGTAATGTTGCAAATAACATTTCTATGCTAGGTGGTAAAGTATATGTAGCTAGTGTTGTAGGCGATGATGAAGTTGGCAAGATGCTCGTTGAGAAATTAGCAGAAAGAAATATAGATGCTAGTGGAATATTTGTAGACAATGCCAGGCCCACAACGGTAAAAACACGCGTCATTGCAGGGCATCAGCAGGTTGTCCGCATAGATGTTGAGAAGACGGAAAAAATCCCTATAGCTTTGATGAAAAAAATAATATCTTTCGTAGAAAATGTAGTTGATAGCATTGACAGTATTATAATTTCAGACTATGGCAAGGGAGTGATATCTAGGAGAATTATAGAAGCTGTGGTATGGCTTGCGCGTGTTAGAAAAAAATATATATTAGTTGATCCTAAGATAGAACATTTCTTATATTATAAAAACGTTACATGTTTAACGCCAAACCTTAATGAAGCTATTGCAGGAATGAGATACCCACTACCGGTGAGGGAGGATAGCGGCGTGGAGGTTTTAGGGAGAAAGATAATGAAAGTCCTCTCTCCCGAATTTTTAGTTATAACACGTGGAGAGAAAGGCATGTCGGTATTTTCGAAGAGTTCTGTGTATCACCTTTCTACAGAGGCGAAGGAGGTATTTGATGTAACAGGTGCAGGTGATACAGTAATAAGCTTGATAGCATTAGGTTTATCCACGGGGCTTAATATCGTAGAGGCCTCAACCATATCAAATTATGCAGCTGGCATAGTCGTAGAGAAAAAAGGCACAGCGACAGTGGGCCTTGAAGAGTTGAAAAGGAGGATAAAGGAATGTATGAAGAAGTGATATGTATTATACCTGCGAGGTTTAATGCTAAACGTTTGCCAGGAAAACCTTTACGTACTATTTTGGGTAAGCCATTAATACAGTATGTATGGGAGCGCGTACGTAAAGCTAAGTTAGTGGATAGAATAATAATTGCCACAGATACGCTGAAGGTTAAAAACGTATGTGAGAGATTTGGTGCCGAGGCGATACTAACCTCTACAGATTGTTGTTCAGGTAGCGACCGTGTAGCGCAAGTTGCGAAAAAACTCAAGCCCGAGATTATAATTAATGTTCAGTGTGACGAGCCTCTAATATCCGTTTCTCTAATAGATCGTTTAGTTATGGAGTTGAAGAAAAATAAAAATTTGAAATATGTTACCGCTGCATGTTTCTTGAAGGATTTGTCTCTTATACAAGACCCCAACATTGTGAAAGTTGTTATAGACAAAAACAACTATGCACTATATTTTTCTCGTGCACCAATACCTTATAATAGAAACAATAGCAGAAAAATATGTGCGTTAAAACATTTAGGAATCTACGGTTATAGGTATGAGTCTTTGATACGTTTTGCTAGCATGGAGAAGAGCAATCTCGAGGAGATAGAAAAGTTAGAACAACTGAGGATATTAGAGAATGGACACAAAATTAAAGTAATAATTAGCAAATACGATAGTATAAGTGTAGATACTGAGGAAGATCTGAAGAAAGTGAGTAAGATTCTTTCCGAAAGGAGAGGATGAGAAATATAATGAGCTTCACTTCTGAGAGTTCTTCTTCCACCATACCCGTACTTATAGGTAATGGGGAGATAGTAACTACAATAGGGCACACCGGGTATCATACATGCCAAAGTTCACATTTTGACACACAGGTAGTTGTGTGGGCAGGAAGGAGGTATCGTTTTCAAGGGTGCACGTTCCCTCTTATAAGGTTTGGCCGCATTACGCGGGAAGTTAAAGTTAATGGTAGAGTCTCGGAGCCCTATAAATGGGAACAGAGGCTTATTCCAGAAGAAGGTGTAGTTAAGTCTTACCTTTTGCACCAGCAAATTTGCGAAAAGACAGAGAGTTTCGTTTCAGTTAACGAAAATGGAATATATATGAGTACAGAAATAGAAAACGTGTCATCAGATGAAATAAATGTTGAGTTTGAAATATGTTACATATTGGGTGACATAAAGGGCGAGCTGCCTAAAGATTGTAGTATTACTGCTCAACTACGAGAATATGGGGTTAGTTTGTATTTTGCCGTTGAGAATTACATCAGTTGTATAGAATTAAGAGGTGAAGAGGGAGTAAAAGTGTGTAACAGTGGCAATAAAAGTGTGCTGAAGTACGAAAAAAAGCTATTACCGGGTGAAACGTTCCGAGCAAGTATATTAGTGGGTTTTGGTGACAGAAGAAAGTATTATCAATCCCCAGTAATATGCAAATTTTTAAAAAACTCCGCACTACATAAACAATATTGGAAAGAACTTATGAAAAATAGCGAGTTGGAAATTAACATACCAGAAATAGAAGTATTGAGAAAAAATTGTCTTTATACACTCAGGTGTAATAGCACTCCGTGGTCGATACCGCCGGGAGTGTTAGCTCCACATTGGGAAGGCCGCACTTTCCACGACGAATTATATCCCTTTTTAGGGCTTATCAGCAGCGGGCACGTTGAGCTGGCAAAAAAAATTCCATATTTCAGATTACATACTTTAGACATTGCAGTCAAGAGGAGTTGTGGCAGAGGCGCGCGTTATCCATGGGAAGGTTTAGAGACGGGCGAGGAGGGTGGTTCTTATGGGCATTGGATGGACGAGCATTTCCATATAGGGCAGATTGCAGAAACCGCATGGCAGTACTATCTTTACACGAAAGATATGGAAGTTTTGCAGGAATTTTATACTTTATTTAGAGAGTGTGCAAACTACTTTTTGTTAAATATGGTAGTTGAAAAAGAGGGAAAAATTATTATACGTTCTTGCACTGACTATGATGAGGCAATTTCGCCGGTAGAAAATGGTCTTTATACGGCTTGCGCAGCAATAAGAAGTATGGAAATTGCAACTTTTGTAGCAAGAAAATTAGGAATAAATACAAAATACATAGATTTATGGGAAAGCACTTCTTACAAATTAAGGCAAAATCTTCCCACAACGCCCGATAAAGAAAGATACCTTACTTGCAATAATGCTGCCCATAGACACATTGCAGAGGTAGGTCCTATATTTCCTTTCCGTATAGATACAAAAAGTGAACTAGCTAAGCGGACGTTGTTTAGTTTTCTGAAAGAGTGCAAGTCCGACATAGGATGGAAGCCAGGCTCACTAAAAAATTACGAAGGGAGCAGGTGGATGTGGATAGGTTCACACATTGCAGCAGCACTTGCTATAATAAAAGAAGGGGATTTAGCATTAGATGTTCTTATTGAGACTTGCAAAACTGCAGGCCCAGGTTATATACCTATTGAGCAGATAACAAGAGATAGGAACGTATGCTGTCCATGGTTTACTACGGCAGCCGGGGCCTTCCTGTATGCCGTGAATGCTCTATTTGTGCAAGTTGACGAAGAAGGCACTGTACTTTTTCCATCGCCGCTACATAAGATTGAGAGCTTTAGTTTCTTGAGATTGCAGGGCAGTGAAGGGGTAAAAATAAGTGCCTCTTGTGAGGGGAAAGTAATGAAGAGGCTTGTGTTGAGTAGCGATAGAAACATAGACACTTGGCGCTTCCGTATACATAAATTTTACGTAGATGACGTTTTCTTGAGATGGGGCAAGATAAGAGAAATGGGTGAAGAAGATGATTATTACAGTGTAGTGGTGGAAGTTTTAAAAGGTGACAACGTGTGGGAAAGATAGATTAAAAAATGTATACAGTGAGAGTAAAAGATATTTCTTTTAACAACAACTATCCCCTTGTACTAATAGCAGGGCCGTGCGTGATAGAATCTGAAGAATTGGTGTTAAACGTTGCTAAGTACATAAAAAATGTGGCTAGTGAGCTGGGAATAAAGTTTGTTTTTAAAACTTCCTATGACAAGGCGAACCGCAGCTCTATACGTTCATACCGTGGCCCAGGTTTAGAAAAAGGCTTACAAATAATTAAAAAAGTTAAAGAGAGGCTGAACATACCCGTCCTTTTGGATATACATAGCAGGGAAGAGGCACCTGTTGTTGCAGAAGTTGCAGACATTCTGCAGATACCTGCTTTTTTATGTCGCCAGACGGATATCGTCATTTCTGCGGCAAGAACTGGTAAGCCTATAAATGTCAAAAAAGGGCAATTCTTGTCGCCGTATGAGATGAAAAATATTGTAGAGAAGATAGAATCTGTGGAGAATAATAAAATTTTGCTTACAGAGAGGGGTACATGTTTTGGATACAATAACTTAGTGGTGGATATGCGTTCACTGGTGATAATGAAAAATATTGGCTACCCGGTGATTTTTGATACTACGCACAGTTTACAACTTCCCGGCGGAGGAGTGGATAACACTTGCAGTGGCGGGCAGCCAGAATTTATACCTTATTTATCTGCAGCAGCTGTAGCTGTAGGTATAGCAGGATTGTTTTTGGAAACGCACCCCGAGCCGCAAAAAGCTCTCTCTGACGGAGCTAATATGTTACCTCTTGAGAAATTAAAACCGCTGTTGAGATATCTCTTGGAAATAGATAAAGTAGTAAAAAGGAGAAGGAAAGTATAAAGGTGGTAGAAGAAAAATCTAAGTTAGCGTTTGAAATTTTGAAAAAGGAAGCTATAAAGTTGTTAAAATCTTTACGTACTGCAATAATAAGTTGTCGTATTTACCCGCAAGGAAGTAAAATGACAGAGTATGCAGTTAATGATGCTTACTTTACCTTAATAAAAAATATTGAGTTTTACGGCGAGATAAGCCTCGTTGACGGTGGAAGAACTCTATTCTTGGGTAATAACCGTATATCTGTGGTAGATATTGGGTTGGATATAAATACAATATTGAAGCTATTTGAGCAGAACCGTATAGAGAGTGTGACGTTTAACAAAAATTTGGAGAAAGAAAAATTGGCAGAGTTCTTAGATATAATAAGTTCACTTAAGTGCAAAGATAACATTGAAGAAATAGCCAAGAATATTGTAGGTATTGAGGTTAACCGGAGGATATATATTTCTATAGATAAAGAAGAAACTGTTATAACTAAGAGAATAGATGAAATATTAGAAAAGTTAACAAGCAATATTGGAGTGTATGTGGGGGAAAAATTGAGAGAAGAGGGTGAGCTATCATTGGCTTTGGAAAATATTTTCGTTTCTTTGCGGGAAATTTACGATAATATAGACTTGCTGCAAGATGAGAAAATTAAAGAAGAAATGCATGTAGCTGTTGCTAAGAAA
>Ga0197143_1000183_pt1 | contig 73516 bp, 72 predicted proteins | sample GBS70_MetaG_FD_148603 | JGI IMG/M metagenome (GOLD analysis project Ga0197143, IMG submission 148603) | Sediment microbial communities from Great Boiling Springs, Gerlach, Nevada, United States - GBS 70_MetaG | ecosystem: Environmental > Aquatic > Thermal springs > Hot (42-90C) > Sediment...
TAGGTAAGTTTGATTGTGCTCACTTCCTTCCAGAGCACGAAGGAAAGTGCGGCGATCTTCACGGACACACTTATAGGGTTGAGCTTAGTGTATTTGGTTCTTCGCTCAAGCAGGGGATACTTATTGATATAGTTGAACTAAAAAAGATTCTTTATGCTGCATTAGAGAATTTCGACCATAAATACCTGAATGAGCTTGATTTTTTTAAGGATAAACCTCCTACGGCTGAAAACATAGCGCTGGTTCTTACGGATTTAATTGGTTCAAAATTGCCCCCCGGTATTGGAATTTATTCTATAAAGGTTTTTGAATCGGAAAACGCGTTTATCACTTATTTCCCGGCCGGACTTAAATAGGTAAGCTCTATCGCTGTTCCTTTTGAAACCTCACTCCTTATTTTAAGTTTGCAACCGCATCTGCGGGTCTCATAGGCCATTGTTCTTAAACCAGAATAACTTTCTGGGTCTGATTTGATTTTTTCCAGAGCTTTTTTAAGGTCAAAACCTCTTCCGTTATCTTTTATTCCAATCATAAAGCCATCTTTTTTGCTTTCAGCAATTATTTCAATTGATGATACTTTAGCATGGAAAAGACTGTTTAAGATGCTTTCAATAAAGACCGTTGCAATTGCATCGAGATGCTTGAGGTCCGGTTCAGCATCGATGCTCAAGCTATATTGAAGGCTGATGTCAACTTCGTTTAAAACTTTTTGTAAGCTTTGAAGGTAGTCTTTAAGCGCACCGGCAAAATCCTTTTTCATACTTTTAACAATTGCTTCTTTCAGATGCTTGCGTAAATTTCTGGCAAACTTTTTAAGGGTTAAAATGTTAGGATAAGCATCGTATTTGTTAACCATTAACTCAAGATCTTCGGCTGCAAAAAGCAGCTGGTATAAACTGACAACATGATCTGCGTTTACTGGCTGTTCTAACTCTGAAATTCGACTTTGTTCTGCAAGTCTTTGTTTGGAAATAAGAGAAAGAAATAGAGCTATAAACTCAATTAAATGGATAAGCAGGGGCAAATTGGTTTTGTTGGTCGTTATTCCACCTATCACTCCGGAAGAGCTTCCATTTTGCAAAATAGGGACGGCAATGATCGTTATTTTTTCTTTTTTTAAGGTGACAACCTTTTTTTGGCTGATGGCATCCTTCACAGCCTGTCGAAATACCTTGCCCCATTCCTCTTCAGGAAGCCTGATGTAAGGGCCTTTAATTATTTTTCTTTCGAAAGCAGGTGAGTTAGGTTTGTCTGGTTTACAGGGCACATAGAAAGCCTTTTCGAAAAGGGCGATCTTTTTTAAAGTTAGAAGAATGACTTCAAAGAAATCGTACAAACTTTCTGTTCTCTGAGCTTCTTTAACAAGCATCTGCAATGAAATTAAATTGTCAAAAAGTATGTTCTTATACTGAGCCAGCTTAATTCTGGTAAGGTTTTCAAGAAGGATTTCGTCAATGAGTTTTAAAAGATGCTCAAATTGTTTTATTTCCTGCTTTGCCTCATGATAAAGCGCAAAGAAGTCATTGTAGACTGATAGTCTGTACTTTTTGCCGTTTTGATCGGTTATAGAAGCTTGCGGGACGCTTTTTTCAAAATTAAATCCTGTCTGGCAATCTGAAGAGCTGATTTCTCTGTTTTCCGGGTTTAATCTGTAGAGGATTGCTTTTCGCTCGACCCTCGAAATTAAAATTAATCTGCAGATCGGTGGACAGAAAGGTATATTCTCAAGGTATGCGTTTAAAAGCTCTTTTTCGTTTGAAGCTTTCAACATCGCGCGTTCAATATCAAAAATAACCCATAGGTCCTCTAGAGAAAAATCGCTATCTAAGGCTGAATAGTCAGGAGTAGCAGATTGAAACTTTCTAACATTAATCAGATGAAAATAGGCAAGAGCAGTAATGAGTAAGCTTGAATAAACAAGCAAAGGTGTGGAAAAACGAAGAAAGAAATTCTGCTCAAGTATATAAGTACTGCCCGGGATGGTAATAAAAATAAATGTAAGTGCTGTCAGTGTTGAAAGTCTGGATTCACGAGTAAAGTTGTAGATGAAAGCACCCAACAAAAGGGGTAACAAAGGACTTTTAAGGCTACCTGTAAAAAGACTGACAACAAAAGTCAGTGCAAAAAGCACTTTTGACAGAAGGCTAGCAGGATAATAGGGACTGTCTGGTGATTTAATTACCATCAAAAAAATAAGTAAAAGACATATCAGTAAAGCTAAAAACAAAAAAGGACTATGAGGCTGGGTCATCACTGCAAAAAAGCTGAGCAGCCAGCCAACAACAGGAAAAGAGAATTCAAAATCAAGCCTCTCTAAGTTTCTTTTCATATAATCAAGAAAGTTTTTCATGGACGATCCCGTCTTTAAAGGCTTTATAGACTATTTCTGCACGATTTTTAACTGAAAGTTTTTCCATAATATTTTTTAGATGTGACTTTACTGTAGATTCACTTATGTACAACCTTGAGGCAATTTCTTTATTTGAAAGTCCCATAGCTAAAAAATTGATGATTTCCACTTCACGATGGGTCAGACGATGTTTTTTAATCCTGTCGGAAAATAATGTTTTACTGAGTTCCCTGTCGATATAAAAATTGCCTTTCAAAACCATTTCTATTGCCCGAAAGAGTTCTTCCGCGGAGACGGTCTTGGTGATATAGCCGGAAATTCCAAGAGAGAGCAGCTCGTTTATTTCGTAGGGAGAATCAAACGATGATAAACATATTATTTTTATCTGTGGTTTCTTTTTTTTAAGTTGACTGACAATAGCGGCTGCGTCTATGTCCTGAAGTCTCACGTCAAGCAAAAGAATGTCAATCTGGTTGACTAGCGCTTTTTTTAGTGCTTCCTTTCCGCTAGGGGTTGCAAAGACTACGTCAAAACCTTCTTTTGATGAAAAAAGCCTAACCAAACCTTCAAGCACAACCTTATGATCGTCTACTATCCCGAGTCTGAGGTTTTCAGTTTTCATGGTTTAACTTCACAGGAAAAATTATTTTCCATTCCGTACCTTTGCCGGGTGTAGAATTAAGTTCGTATGAACCGCCAAAACTTTTTGCCCTGTAGATAATTGATGAAATTCCAAAATGAGTTTTAGATTCAATAAAGTTTTGGAGCTGGGATACATCGAAACCTTTTCCGTTGTCACTGATATTGAGAATTAAACTGGAGTTTTCATTCTTTAAGGAGATATTTATCCTGTTTGCGTTTCCATGTCTTACTGCATTATTTACCGCTTCCTGAATTATCCTTAATATTGCATTTTGAAGATGAGGGGAAATATTTTCGGGAAGTTGTTCGATATCGAGCTTAAAGTCGATTCCTTCAAAGGATGAAAGTATTTTTCTTAAAGTGTGTTCAAAACCTTTGTTAGAAAGACTGGAAGGGTAAAGGCGCACTATCATCTCCCTTGTTTCTTTAATTATGTTCTGAATTTTCTTCTTTATTTCTTCAAGTCGCTCTTTGGCGACCTCTGGATTTGAACTTATTTCGCTCGTATAGGTTTCAACAAGCAGCATGAGGCTGAACAGGGATTGAATTTGATTATCATGCATTTCTCTGGCGATCCGGTCTCTTTCCTGGGAAACGGCAGCAGCTTCATGCTTCTTTATCAATTCCAGATTAGCTAGATAAAGCCCTAGAATAGAGGAAATTATTTCCATTGTTCTCAAATCTTTGATGGCTTCGGATTTTTCAAGTGAGGTGATACCTGCTATGACTCCAAAAGTTCTATCGCTGTAGATTATAGGTAAGCAAAGTAGGTTAGCGCCAAATTTTGTAAATTGGGCAATCATGGGCTTCTTGTTTTTTATAGCTTCTGATGCTGCTTTTAAAAATCCCTGCAACCACACTTTTTCAGGGTGTTCTTCCAGACGACCTTTAACAACAGTTTTTTCAGGATCGTTAAAAGATTCATCTATTTTTTCAGGAGAGGTGCAAAGGCAGACAACAGATTTTTGCATTCCTGTCATTCTTTTTACCGAAGTAGCAGCAAATTCAATGGCCTGTCTGACTTCTGGTTCAGCGCTTATCATCTGCGAAGCATCGTAGAGAGCTGAAAAGCGTTCGAGCAGTTGTTTTTCGCTTTCCGAAAGATAAATTTCAGCTGCGCGGTAAGCAGCAAAATCAATGCCAAGCTTTAAAAAGTTTTGTTCTATATGTGTTAATTTGATTTCGGGTAGGTAAATGACAACATCTGGTAGTTTTGCCTGAGCGCTAAATTCTTTATTTTTGAACTGGATGATGTCGGGAGGATGGTGCGGTTCAAAATCGATTTGAGCAGTTACATTTTCGGCCTGGGAATTGTCTTCCAGGTAAGCATAATAAAAAGTTTCAAGGTTTGTAAAATAAATCAAAAACTCTTCGATTCCGAACTCTGCGGTAAATTTCAATATTTCCTTATACAGATCACCTAAGGTCAGGGCGTTTTTAAAATTACGAGTGCTTTGTTGCAGGTTTTCAAAAAGTTTTTCGTTTATGCGTGAAATATCTTGCTTCATCTGTGTCTCTTCGGAGCGTCTTTTTAAAAGAAACGCAAACAAAATAAAGAAAAAAATAAAGGTGTTGGCAAGAAACCCGTAATTTGGAAACTGGTTTCTAAATACCAGCGAAAGATTTATTACGGTAAGCACTATAGCGGATGAAAAATATAAAAAGCCGATCTTTAAATTTCGGGCCGAAGTTATAAAAGCGGTAAGAAGGTAGATAATAAAAGGCGAATGAAGATGGCCGGTAAAGAGGACCGCTAAACCCGATAGTAAAATTTCTGCCATAAGCAGAGTGCTGTTTGTTTTCACGTCTTCCTGCCAGAACCTAAAGAGGGTAATTACAAGGAGGATAATTATAAAAAGAACAAATGCTAAATGATTTCTGAACTGCGGGAATAACAATAAAGCTATGATAAGTGCCAGAAGTCTCAGAGCATCTTCGATTTCTAACTTTGACTGCTGAATATTTTTCAAGGCGCCTCCTCTTTTCTTAGTAATTATTTTAACAAAAGCCTAAAAAAATAAAGAAAAAGCGCCCCGTCTTTTTAGACTGCGGGGCGCTTTTAGATGGTTGAAAATGTTACCACTTTACTTATGAAAGCAGCTTTTTTAACAGAGCAAAACCAGCTAATATTGAGGCAGTTCCTAGGAAGAACAGATAGAAGACACGACTGTCTAATCCTGTAAATGGAAGCACTTCGATTGCTGGTTCTTCTGGAGTATAAGGCAATACTGGTGCGGGTGTAAAGCCGAAATCAAATGTAACATTCATGTTTTCAGCAAGCTCTACTGTATATTCGCCGTCGGTCGTCAGTTCATATTCAAGAGGAAGTTCAACCGAAATTGTGTAAACACCAGGTTCAAGGTTGTCAAAACTATAGGAACCGTCAGGTCCGGTTATCGTTGATCTCAGAAGGTTGCCTTCAGCATCATAAAGATTAACAGTTATGCCTGAAAGGAGTCCTTCTCCGCTACCGTAGACACCATTCATGTTTTCATCAAGAAATACCCGCCCATTGATCCTTCCATAATCAATTACCGGCCTTACATAAACTGTAACCGTTGCCTCCGCCCGGAGACCCTCCTCATCCTCAACCGTGTAGGTGAAGGAATCGTAGCCAGAAAAGTTGGGATCGGGAATGTAGGTTATGGTTCCATCCTCGTTTATGACCGCCCGTCCGTGCTCCGGCTCTGATACAGAAACCACGCTGAGCGTATCCCCGTCCGGATCGGTGTCGTTTGAAAGCACATTGATGGTAACGGATGTGTCCTCATCCGTTTCTGCGTAATCATCTCTGGCCACGGGTGCATGATTAACCGGGTAAACGGTGATGGTTAATGAGGTGGAGACATCAACCCAGTCGTTATAGGCTCTTACCAGGTTAGTAAATTGAACAGGTAAGGAAGAAGAGATGTCTTCTATCCTAACCTGGTAAGTAATAATGACTGACTGTTCCGGCTGAATGGTAATGTCCCATTCAACCATCAGCCCTTCAGGCGTAACAGTAGTAGCTGAAGGGGCCGGATATGCGCTTGATGGAATGAACGAAAGCCCAGAAGGAATTAAATCGGTAATTTTAAGGTTTTCGGCTACGTTGCCATTGTTGGCAACGTAGATGCTGAACCGGGCTGTGTCTCCCTCAAAGTAAGAGGAAGACGTAGATTCTTTACGTACTTCGATTTCATGGTAAACGATAGCATTAACCATAACAGGAAGGTCACGTGCACCGGGACAGCCATTATCAATGGCTATATGAAGGCTGGCACCGTTCCAGAGATGGGAACCTCTGGCAAGATATGCACCGAAGGTGAAGATGGCATCTTTAGGTTTGTTTGCGGTATTGATAAACTTTAAGGTTAGATATCCATATCTGCCATCGCCTGAAATTGAATAGACCGCACTAATAAGTTCCACGCCTTCCATTCCAAAGTTGAAGGTTTTGCCTGCCGAGAGGGAATAGTAAGAACCCCCGGTCATCACTCCATCTATGCCTAAATGACCGTAAGAATCCTGGCGGTCAAACTTAAGAACAACGGTCTGGGTGCTTCCCGGCGGTACATTATCAATGGTTAAGCGTACGGGTATGTATTCTGTCTCTGAATACCCGGCAATATTTCCGGGGCTCCACTTCTTGAGTGAGAGGTTATATGCTTCAAGTTTGCAGTTAAGGTCAGATGGTCCATATTGAATATCTTCTGCAAGTGCTGGTATTGGAAAAATTAGAATCAGAGCAATAGCGGTAAGGAAGAGGAGTTTTTTAAGCCTTTGGGTAGAGCAATGTTCGTATTTAGCTCTCAACTTTCTCACCTCCTTTCTTTAAAATTTGTTGAATCTGGAATTTTCTTATAAACTCCGGTAAGAATTCATGGCTTTTACTCTTATTAATCCAAGCAGAAAATGGTTTATCCACTAAGCTTGACGGTTCTTCTAAAGCTGAAATGATGGCGATTAATGTAAAGGGGAGAAGTTTTTTGATCTTGAGTGAAAGGTTCACGCCATCGTCGTCTTCCAAAAGGTAATCGATAAAACAGATGTCGTAATCATTTTTAGCGCATAGATCAAGTGCCTCCGCGGCAGAGGTGGCAAGATTGATTGAGGATACCTCAAAGTTTTTTTTCAAAAATAAACCTAATGCCTCAATAAAAGCCTGATTATCGTCAACGATTAAGATTCTCATTTATTTTATGATGAGCTTTTTGGCCGCTCTTTGTAATCGTACTTTTGGGTGATTTTTCAGCTCAAGTAAACGTTAGAAGTACCGATATATTTCATTGAAAGAAAAAAGTGACCGCCTCCCGAAAAAGGCAAAGCTGTCGAAAGGCAGCGGCGCAAAGCCACGGGCCTAAAGTCCGTTAATCGGACTATGGTGGCCGGGCTGCCGAAGGAGGGTGAGCCTGCGGCGCTCACGCAGTTCGGGGGCGGTCCCGAACGGAGGTGAGCAGCATGCAGGTTAAACGGTCGCTTTCAAAGGTGGCAAGCTCCTTCCTTATTCTTCTGGCAGCAATCACGGCTGCTTACGGTTCTCAACCTCCATTAGATGGATCTGTGATTGCAGATACTAAGGGTCAGGTGATAAACAGCTCGCTGAAGAGGATGGAGACAATCGTTATGCCCCGGAGCGGGGAGGTCAGAAACGAGAAGGCTAGCATTTTGAAACTTAATAAAGTAAAAAATGACGAACCAGCAAGTCAGCCTGGCTCACAGGCTAGTGTGAGCAAAGTTAAAAAAACAGGTAGCAAAAAATATGCAGCAAAAAAACAGACAGCGGTAGCTGGAAGCAGAAATTTTGGGCAGGTAACATACAGAAAGAGCACGGTTACGAAAAGTACGGTTACGAAATCCCAGATTAAGGTTCTTACCAGGGAGCAAAAAATAGCTCTCGAACAGAAAAAAGCAGAAGAAATCCTGGCTGCTTACATTGCTAAGTATCCAATTTTAAAGGGCGTAAAAATTTATGTAAGGGATTGCCCTAATAACTGGCAGGGTTGCGCTTACTATACAAAGGGCATAATACTTATTGATCCTGATCATACAGCACCTCTTGAAAGGATTATTGAACATGAGGTAAAGCATATACTTGACTGGAGAACCGACGGGGACATTGATTACAACGATTATCACAAATAATCAACGCCTCTATAATATATCTATGAAAAAAGCTGCCGGAATACTGATTGCCCTGTTTATGATAGTTTCTGGATGTTTCCTTATTTTTTTAGTCTGTTTCTCGTTTGTGACTGTTCCGCCTGATGCAGATACACCGCCTTTTTTTCTGGAAATTGAAAAAGTTTTGCCCGGGCTTATGGTTAGTGAAGAAAGCACTGAAGGAACTTCATCTGTAGAATCGGATTTTATAGCCGGAGAAAAGCCGGTTTTCATTTTTGTTTTAAGGATTCCAGACATTTCGATTGAAACCAGAGTTTATGAGGGAACCTCAAAAAGGGTGCTAATGAGTGGACCTGGACATCTCAGGGGAAGCGCTATGCCAGGAGAAAGAGGAAACTGTGTTATCTCAGGTCATAGAGTTACATTCGGGGGTCCATTTTACAGGCTTCACAAGCTTAAACCTGGCAACAGAATAATTGTTGAATTTAAAAAAAAGAGGTACATTTACGAGGTGAAATGGATTAAAAGAGTAAAACCCGAAGAGATTTGGGTGGCAAAATTTACGAGCACCCCTTCAATTACACTTACCACCTGTGATCCACCTTTCAGTGGGCGCTACCGCCTTGTTGTTAGGGGCGAGCTAATGGATGTCAGATAAAATTTAAGAAGCCCCGATTAGTCCCTGGTTATTCCTCTGCATGACGGCGGTTTCCTTCTGGGCAGCCAGAAAGAACAGACCTTTTTTTGGGCGTTCGCGGTGCCCAGACTCCCGTGGCTCTGGGCGGACCACAGGAACCGCGAACATGCCTTTCTTTAAGCCCGTTCTTTCAGGCTTTCTAAGGTACCCGCCTTTAGCAGAGGAGCCAGGAATCTCTTCGGGGCTCCTAATGTAATTATCGTCCAGGCTTTAATAAAGTCAAGCAAAAAAATGAAGATTTTTTTATTCTTCGACAACAATTGCCCCTTCAGGGCAGTTGTCAGCAGCCTCTTTGCAGCAGTCAGCGCTGCAATCCTCGGAAATAATCCTTGAAACACCGTCTTCCCCGATCTCAAAAACCTCGGGGCAGATGGTTTCACAGATACCACAGCCGGTGCAAAGTTCTTCCTTGACGTAAACCTTCATTTGAACCTCCCAAAAAATTTTTGTTTAAGTATTATAAACACAAAGGACGATAATAAAAGCGGAATATTAAGAAGTATTCCGGGTGTAGAATGGCAAGAATCTTAATTGTTGATAGTGACAGACAGTTTGCAGGTACAATCAAAACCTATCTTGAGAGTCTTGAGCATGAATGTAGAATAACTGCAACAGTTGAGGAAGCACTTAAATCAATCAGGGATACAGACGTAGATTTAGTTGTTTCAAACATCAGGCTAAAAGGTATAGAAGGTCTTGAGTTAAAGAGAAAGTGCGAACAAGTATTGGGTCCCCTTCCTTTTATATTTATGGCTGAATATGCTGACTTTAAGATGATTGAAGAAGTACTGCAAGAGGGTGACAGCGCTTTGATTCTCATGCCATTTAAGATGGATCAGCTAGGGAAAGTCATTAGTAGAGTGCTTGAAAAAGAAAATTTGAAAATGGAAATTGCAAACCTCAACCTACTTGCCAGGTTAAATGAGTTTGGTGCGCTTCTGTTGAAGAAAAATAGTTTTGAAGAAGCGCTTGCGCTTTTAAAGGGATACCTGTGTCAGGTCGTTAATGTTGATGAGACAATTTTTTTTGGCGAATACGGCAATAATCTGCTTGAGATATGCGAAAGAAAAAAGCTTTGCGACAAGATAAAAGAACTTTCTGTTAAGCTGGCGAAAAAAGATGTTAAATTTTATGATCTCTTTGTTGAAGAGTTGCCTGATGTTGATCTGAAAGAGCTTGACGGAATACTGGAGGTGCTTATCTACTGGGTTAAGGAAAAAGATAAGGTTTACCTAACATGTGCTGCGACCAAAAAAAGCGCCTGGTTTTCGGAAAAGGAAAAAGTCGCTTTTAATGTCCTCCTCGATCACTTTTCAGATTATTACTTGCTTCAAAGGTACAGGTTTGAGCTTGAAAAGGCATACTTTGAAGTGATCGAAGGACTGGCAAAAGCAATTGAAAGCCGTGCCCCCTATACCGGTGCCCATACAGAGGAAGTAGCAGTAATTGCTGACAGAATAGCAGAAAAACTTGGATTAAGTCCGGAGGAAAGAAACATTCTTGAAAAAGCTTCAAGGCTTCACGATATTGGAAAGGTGGCCGTACCTGACAGTATTTTGCTTAAACCCGGAAAACTGACCCCAGAAGAATTTGAAGCTGTTAAAAAACACTCTGTCGTGGGCTTTGAAATTTTAAGTAAGAGCAAAAGCCTGGTTGAGGTGGCTAAGGTAGTTCTTCATCACCACGAATGGTATTCAGGCGGGGGTTATCCGGACGGATTGAAGGGGGAGGAAATACCGCTTTTGTCCCGTATATTGTGTCTTGCCGATGCCTTTCATGCGCTTACTTCCGACCGACCCTACAGAAAAGCACTATCGCCTGAAAAAGCGCTGGAGATAATTAGAAAAGAAACTCCTTTAAAGTACGATCCGCGCCTGGTGGAGATCCTAGAGGAGATTTTGAGAGAAGATTCAATTGTGATCCGGAATTGAGCAGACAGTAAAGCGGTTGGTTAATGAGTTATCCTGGTTGTAGTTGTAAGTGCCACCTTTCGGACAGTAAACGGGCTCTTTTATGTAATAGGGAACCAGATCATCAGTATCATTGTCTGGATCAACCAGTGTTCCTGAAAAACCAGTGTCCATACTCCAGGATGTTATCGGAGGGTCGGGATATTCTCCGTTCTGAGCTCGGTAAATCTGCACTGCACCGTCAATGATCCTTAGATTAGCTTTGCAGGTATTTTTCCAGGCAGTATCCCGGGCAATTGAATAAACAGGATAAGCAATAGAAACAAGGATCGCAATCACAAGCACAACTACCATCAACTCTATCAAAGTAAAAGCGGATTCGCCTTTCATCATTTCTGTAATTTATCGTTTATATCTTAGCTGTGCTTGAGTGTTTACGGTAAAATTTGCATTGGTATGCTGGAAGGAAACCTTGGAGAATTTAATTTTGGTGAGATTCTAACTCTTGCCGGAAAGAGCAGGAAGACAGGTGTAATTATACTTAAAAGGCCTGATGGAGCAGAGGGCAGAGTCTACTTAAAGGATGGTTACATTTATTTCGCTGAAACTAGCAACAAGCGCAAGCCTATTGGGGAAATGCTGGTAGAATCCGGAAAAATAACCCGAACCCAGCTTCAGGAAGCTCTTAAAGAACAGCGCAGACTTAACGGAACTGTAAGGCTTGGTATGATTTTGCTTGATAAAGGCTGGATTTCACCGCAGGACCTTGTTCAGGTTGTACAGGAACAGATAACAGAACAGATTTTTCAGCTTTTTGAGTGGGACGAAGGTAATTTTGTCTTTATTCCTGGAAAAACAGCCGAAAACGAAGACATTGGAATTAAGCTTGACATTGACACTGCTATTCTTAAAGGCGCCGAAAAGATAAAACACTGGAAGTCGCTTAAGAGGTTCGTTGGGAGCCTTGATGCTGTTTTTGAACCGGCTGAGGTCAAGGATGACGACAAAGTGATCATTTTAAAACCGAGGGAATTGAAGGTCCTGCGCTTGATTGACGGTACACGTCCTGTAAGGGAGGTCCTCAAGCTTTCAGGACTTACGGAGCTTGAGCTTTTCAGTATTCTTTTTGCCCTCCATTCAGCAGGTTTGATTGTAAAGCAGGAGGCCCAGGAGAGTTGATTCTGGTTGTTTCTGACCTGCACCTCGATTTTTCAGCTGCTAGGGAAATTGACCTGTTTTTTGAATTAATCAGAAAGTTTTCTAAGAAAGCTGATATGCTTATCATCAATGGTGATATTTTTGACAGTCCTTCAAGTACATGTAACATTTCGCGGATTCTGGAAAGATTGTCACGGTTGCTTTTTAAAAATTCCAAATTCAAAAAAATTTACCATGTTGTTGGCAATCATGATCTAGGTTTAAATGCCTTTAAGGGTAGCTACAGGACGTTGCGGCTTGAAGTCTGTTTTCCTCAGCTTGAGTTTACATGGTCTGGTCTAAAGCTATACTTTGAGCACGGGCACAGGTTCGATCCTCTCTTTAAATACTCGATTTATGATCTGATGAAAATAATAGAGCAACGTGGTGGATTTAAATTTGGCGATCTGGCTGAAGATTTTATCACGGGTTTTTACGGTCACTTTCAAACGAGGCAGCAGCCGGACTTTGGGGTGCCTGAATCGCTCGCAAAATTGTGGGTTGAAGAGGCTGAAAGTATAGCTATTGCCAGAGAACTTCACTTGGTTTCTTTTGGTCACACTCATCGGAAAGAGCTACTGCGTATGAAAAAGGGTGTTTACTTAAACACCGGTTCATTTTATAAACAGAATTTATTTGCTTTGATTGACACGCAAAAGGTGATTTTATATTCGTTTAAAGGTGGAAAAGAAGAGGTTGTTGCTACAGCTGCATTACCCTGATTGTTCCAGGGAGGAATAGTTGAACAGGCCAACATGGGAAAACTACTTCATAGAAATTGCAAAAATGGTAGCAACCAGATCCACCTGTTTGAGGCGGAAAACAGGAGCGGTAATTGTCAGGGAAAAAAGAATACTGACTACAGGTTACAACGGTGCACCCTCCGGGATCAGGCACTGCGATGAAGCAGGTTGCCTGCGTGAAAGTCTAAGCATACCTTCAGGTGAAAGGCACGAACTTTGCCGCGGACTGCATGCCGAACAAAATGCAATTCTGCAGGCGGCTTTACACGGTGTCTCTTTAAGGGATGCTGAAATTTATACAACTCACGAACCCTGCATCGTATGCGCAAAAATGCTTATCAATGTTGGGATTAGGAAAATCTATTATCTGGAACCGTATCCGGATGAACTGTCACGTGAGCTGCTTGAGGAGGCTGGCATTGAGCGTATCAAGCTTGGGTAAAATCATAACGGAAAGCCTTTTTCTTGCTTTCAGTCTTGGTTTTCTTACAACTTACTTTTTTGTCCCGCCTGTCATGGTGATTGCCAGAAAACTAGGTGCAATCGATAAACCTGATGGAGAGCGAAAGATTCACAAAAGACCTATTCCACGTCTAGGTGGAGTAGCTATCTATATTGGAATTCTAACAGGAATCCTGAGCGGTGCTGGATACTTATTTTTTAAGAAACAGGCAATTCTTCTTAATCCGCACAACCTCATAGGAATAATGATAGGATCAACATTTATTACCCTTCTTGGAATTGCTGATGATTTCTTTTCGCTCAAGCCCTCTGAAAAATATCTGGGACAAATTGCAGGAGCTTTCATAGCCATATTTTTCGGGTTTACAATTTCGTTTTTAAATTTGCCTGCATGTGCCACTTTTGCTCTTGGTTACTGGGCTATCCCAGTCACAATTTTCTGGATAACTGCAATGATTAACATAATGAATTTCATAGACGGTCTGGACGGATTAGCAGCAGGGGTGGCTTCAATTGCAGGTTTATCCTTTCTGGCATACCTGCTTCAAAAGCAAAACGTCACACTTGCTTTAATAGTTGCTGCCCTTATTGGCTCATCTTTAGCTTTTCTACGCTATAACTTCTACCCGGCAAAAATATTTATGGGCGATTCAGGCAGCATGCTTCTCGGCTACCTCTTTGGTGTTATTTCGGTAAACGGAGTGATCAAAAGCCTGTCTGCATTTTCTCTTCTTGTGCCTATAGTCATCATGGGGGTTCCAATCATAGATACGTTTCTGGCAATACTAAGACGGGCATCAGCCGGGAAACCCATCACTGAAGCTGATTCCAAGCACATCCATCACACTTTGCTGCACCGAGGGCTGGGGCACCGGGCGGCTGTTATCATTATATATATATGGAGTGCTATACTTGCGTTTGCTGGCTATATGGTAAGCGGTCCAGGGGCAAAAATTGAAAAAATTCTTTACCTTGTAGGTGCTTTTTTCATAACTGTTGTGATAGTTTCTTACACCGGACTGATTAAAGAAATAAGGATTGTGAGAAATGAAAGAAGAAAAAAATAAACGCAGCTATTTGATCTATGCCGGACTTGGAATTGATCTGTTTGTCAGTACTATCGTGGGTGCTGTAATAGGTTATTTTATAGATAAAAACATGGATAGTTTTCCGGTTTTCTTTCTTATCTTCCTGGTACTGGGAGCCGCTTCTGGTTTCTGGACCATCTATAAAAGGCTTCAAAAAGGATAGTAATAGTAGCTATGTTGCTTGATCAGACAATGGTACAGGCGCTTATCGGTGTGCTGATGATAGGTCTGGGTCCGCTTTTCGCCTGGTTCATGAAAATTTTTAATTTTGACTTGAAAAGGAGCCTCAAATATTTTATTTTTTTAACTGTTTTGCGTTTGACTACAGTGGGTGCAATTGCCGTATATTTAAATTATGCTGGTGGCAACGTGGCCAAATTTTTGTTGGTGTTTGGGACAATTTATAGCCTCGGGCTTTTGCCTGAGGTTCTTTTAATAGGCAGGATTCTGGAGAAGAACTCAGTCTAGGGAGGCGGGTTTGGAGCATTTATTAGAACATTTTATTCTGCATCCAATCATTCCTCTTGAAGTTGGCAGTATTGACCTTTCAATTAATCTTGCTGTCATTTCGATGTGGGTTAGCTCCCTGGTAGCATTCTTTCTTGTGCTGGCCGCTTCACGGAATGTTGAACTTGTGCCCAGAAGCAAACTTTTAAATTTCGTTGAGGCTATTGTTGAATTTGCTTACAGCAATTTCATCGAAGAAAATATTGGCAAAGAAGAAGGCAAAAAGTGGTTTCCCTTCCTCTTTTCACTGTTTATGTTTATCTGGTTTGCTAATGTTATCGGGTTAATTCCCGGGTTTTATACCGCTACTTCGTCGGTGTTTGTAACAGCTACCCTTGCCTTTTTGATTGTTTTTCCAACGGTTCACCTGTATGGAATTAAAAAACACGGTTTGATCAAGTATCTGAAAAGCTTTGTTCCACATGGCGTTCCTGTAGCCATTGCCCCATTTCTGTTTGTCATTGAGATTATCAGTGCCTTTGCCAAACCGTTTTCGCTAACCGTTCGTCTTTTTGCCAATATGTTTGCAGGGCATCTGGTACTTTTAACTTTTATTGCCCTTATCCTTGAATTTAAAAGCTTTATTATTGCCCCGATGCCGATTTTAGGCGGAATTCTGGTTATGGGATTAGAAATTCTTTTTACCGCAATACAGGCATATATATTTACAACGCTTTCCAGCATGTATATAGCAGATGCAATGCATGGAGGACATTAAAGGGAAGGAGGTGCAAGCATGACTGCCTTAGCAGTTGGTCTGATTATGGCTTTTGCTTCAACAGCAACCGGTCTTGCCATTGGCTGGCTTGCCTCAAAGTCTGTTGAGGGCACAGCCCGACAGCCAGAAGCAGGCGGCATGATCAGGACAACGATGATCATCGCCATTGCTTTTATCGAGGCTATTGCTCTTTATGCGCTGGTAACGGCAATTCTTCTCTGGACCAAGATTTAATTTGGGATTGAATTAAACTGGGGGTGGAACGAAACAGATGCCAGAGTTTTTTAAGCCCGAGCCGGGGTTGATGATCTGGACCTGGATAACATTTGTCGTGTTTTTTCTATTGATGTGGAAGTTTGCCCTGGGTCCGATCGTCACCATGCTTGAGAGGCGTCGACAAACAATTGAAGAAAACCTGAAAAAAGCTGAAGAAGCAAGGGAAGAAGCTGAACGGCTTTTTGCGGAGTATCAGAAAAAACTGGAAGAAGCCAGGAAAGAAGCCCAGGAACTGATTCAGGAAGGCAAACGCATGGGAGAAAAGCTGAAAGAGGAAATTGTAAAAGAAGCAAGGGAAGAAGCCGAGAGGATTAAGGAAAAGGCAATCCACGCAATTGAGCTTGAGCGTGAAAAGGTTCTCGAGGAACTTAAGGAAAAAGCAGCTGAGCTGTCTGTTGAGATCGCCAGCCGCATCTTAAAACGAACCATTTCTGTTGAGGATCATAAAGTGCTTATAAGGGAAGCTTTAGAAGAGGTGGCCAGAAGAAGTGAGAATTGAGCCTGAAACAGTAAAGGCAGTTGATATTACTGTTAAGCTGGCAGACGAGCATAATCAGCTTCAGCAGCTCTATGAGGATTCAGCAATATTTGAAAAACTTTATCTCTCGGCTCCAGGCTTAAGGCAACTTTTCCTAAGTTTTGAAATTGACTCTGGCAAGAAAAAAGAAATTCTTTCTAAGATCTTCGAGGGGCGCATATCCGCTTATTTGCTCGGACTGCTCAATCTGCTTGCTGAAAAAAATAAGCTCAATAAAGCAATTAGCGTGGTACACCTTTTAAAAATGCATGCCGAACGGATTCTGAGGAAACGCAGGGCTGTTGTAACAGTTCCGGTGGAACCTGAAGAAACCATAAAGACAGAACTGGAACAGCTAGCAAGAAAATTTGCCGGAGATAAGCTGCTGATTTCTTATGAGAAAGATCCAGAAATTATCGCCGGCTTTATTTTGAAGGTTGGGGATAAATTAATTGATGCTAGTGTCAGGGGTAAGCTCTTGAGGTTCAAAAAAAGTGTAAAGGCGCGGCTGTAGGAGGTGTTTTTTCTTGGAATCCAGGATTTCTGCTCAAGAAATTGAAGCAATGATCAAAAAACAACTTGAAGAGGTTGAGGAAACAATTGATGTTGCCGAAGTGGGCACAGTTTTGGAGGTTGGTGACGGCGTAGCCCGCATTGCAGGTCTTGAAAACGTAATGGCTTCTGAAATGCTTGAATTTCCAAACGGCGTTTTCGGTATAGCCCTCAACCTTGAACGCGATGAAGTAGGTGCTGTTCTTCTGGGTGAGGACACACTTATAAAGGAAGGAGATCTGGTCCGCCGCACCGGCAGGGTTCTTTCGGTTCCCGTAGGCGAGGAGCTTATCGGCAGAGTTGTAAATCCTTTAGGTCAGCCGCTTGATGGAAAGGGCCCAATAGAGCCAAAAGAGTGGCGCAAGGTGGAACATAAAGCACCGGGGGTTGTTTATCGTCAGCCGGTAAAGGAACCTCTTCAAACCGGAATAAAAGCAATAGATGCCATGATTCCCATTGGCAGGGGCCAGAGAGAACTGATCATCGGTGATCGTCAGACAGGTAAAACCGCCATTGCCATTGATACAATTATCAATCAAAAGGGAGCCGGTGTAATCTGTATTTATGTTGCTATAGGACAAAAGGCATCTACAGTTGCCCAGATTGTTGAGACGTTAGAACGTTTTGGCGCTATGGACTATACCATTGTGGTATCAGCGCCTGCAAGTTCTCCTGCAGCCTTGCAGTACATAGCCCCTTACGCTGGCTGTGCGATGGGCGAGTACTTCCTTTACAGTGGAAGACATGCTCTTGTTGTTTATGATGACCTTTCAAAACACGCTGTTGCCTACAGGCAGCTATCCCTTCTTCTGAGGCGTCCGCCAGGTCGTGAAGCTTATCCCGGAGATGTTTTCTATCTTCACTCGAGACTGCTCGAAAGGGCGGTTAAGCTTAGCGATGAGCTAGGTGGAGGAAGTTTAACAGCACTACCCATCATTGAGACACAGGCAGGAGACGTTTCAGCTTATATTCCAACCAACGTTATTTCCATTACCGATGGTCAGATTTACCTCGAACCTGATCTTTTCTACGCGGGTGTCAGGCCTGCTATTAACGTAGGTATATCCGTTTCGCGTGTAGGTGGAAATGCCCAGATAAAGGCTATGAAGCAGGTTGCCGGTATGCTGAGGCTTGACCTTGCTCAGTACCGTGAACTAGAAGCTTTTGCCCAGTTTGGTTCTGAGCTTGACAGAGTAACGCTGGCAAAAATTGAAAGAGGGCGACGCATGGTTGAGCTTCTTAAACAGCCGCGCTACAAGCCGATGCCTGTCGAAAAACAAATCGTTTCCATTTACACAGGAACAAAGGGCTATCTTGATGACATTCCTGTTGAAAAGGTAAGGGAATTTGAAGAGCAGTTCCTTGAGTTCGTTGAGACCAACTATAACGATGTGCTGGAAAAAATAAGGACCGAAAAGGTCCTGTCAGAGGAGATTGAAAAACGGCTCGTTGAGGCAATTACTGAATTTAAGAAAAAATTCCAGGCTTAAGGGAAACGGAATATGTCAAAGTTAAGGCAGATAAAGAATAGGATAAAGGGAGTCAAGAAGACCCAGCAAATAACGAAAACAATGGAAATGGTGGCTGCAGCCAGAATAAAAAAGGCGCAAGCTCGCATGGAAGCTGCAAGGCCCTATGCTTTAAAAATGATTGAGTTGATGGAAAGCGTTTCTTCAGCTGTTGTTGAGGTTAGCCATCCTCTGCTTGAAAAGCGGGAGATAAACAATGTTCTTGTTATTGTATTTACTGCTAACCGTGGTCTCTGCGGAGCTTTTAATTCAAACGTCATTCGCCTTACAGAAAGGCTTATCGAAAGGGAAACCTCACTTAACAGAAAAGTTGATCTTGCCGTTCTAGGTCGCAAGGGACTTAGCTATTTCAGGTTCAAAGGTCGCGAACTAGCTTGCTATTTTGAGGTAACTGATAAGGCCGAGTTCAGTGAGGCAAAAGCAGTTTCGGATTATGTTGTAAAGGCATACAGTGAAAAACAGTATGACGCTGTTTATCTTGTTTTTAACCATTTTAAATCGCTGATGAGGCAGGTTCCTACTGAATTCAGACTGCTGCCGCTTGAGCCGAAGGCTTCCGAAAGCAAGGAAAGCGATAAGGAGACAGAGTACCTTTGGGAGCCGTCAGCTGAAGCGGTTCTTTATGAGCTGCTTCCCCGATATATTGATACGCTGGTTTTCAGAGCGTTGCTTGAATCGGTGGCATCTGAACATGCAGCTAGAAGAGCAGCTATGAAGAATGCAACTGACAATGCCGGTGAAATGATTCGAGCACTGACGCTTTCAATGAACAAAGCCAGACAGGCTCAAATAACAAAAGAACTAACTGAAATAATAACTGCCGCTGAGGCAATAAAATACAGCAAAGGAAAATAGTGAGGTGAGGTGCTAAAGTGGTTAAGGGCAAAGTTGTCCAGGTTGTTGGTCCGGTAGTAGATATTGAGTTTCCACCCGGTCAGGTACCGGCAATTCTAAATGCAATTATTGTTGAAGGTGATACGCCAGCAGGGCACATCAGGGTTGTTTGTGAGGTTCAGCAGCAGCTTGAGGGCAACGTGGTAAGAACGGTTGCTATGGATTCCACTGATGGGATTGTCCGGGGCATGGAAGCTGTTGATACTGGAGGTCCCATCACCGTTCCTGTTGGACCCAAGACACTCGGACGCATTTTTAACGTTATTGGAGAGCCTATTGATGAAACGGGAGAGGTAGATGCCGAGGAAAGATGGCCGATCCATCGGGATCCACCTGATTTCGAAGAACTGGATACCTCAACCCAGATTCTTGAGACGGGTATAAAGGTTATCGACCTGCTGGAACCCTACGTAAGAGGCGGAAAAGTAGGCCTTTTTGGTGGCGCTGGTGTCGGCAAAACCGTCATTATCATGGAACTTATTCACAATATTGCTATGCACCACGGCGGTGTATCTGTTTTTGCTGGCGTTGGTGAAAGAACAAGAGAAGGTAACGAACTATGGCTTGAAATGAAGGAATCAGGAGTTATAGACAAAACCGTTATGGTTTTCGGACAGATGAATGAGCCCCCCGGTGCCCGATTGAGAGTTGGCCTTACGGGTCTTACTATGGCGGAGTACTTTAGAGAGCAGGGTCAGGATGTACTTCTCTTTATTGATAACATTTTCAGATTTACGCAGGCAGGTTCTGAGGTGTCAGCACTTCTCGGTCGTATGCCTTCAGCTGTAGGTTATCAGCCAACTTTGGCTACTGAGATGGGCGAGCTCCAGGAAAGAATTGTTTCTACTAAAAAGGGTTCGATTACTTCGGTTCAGGCAATTTATGTACCGGCCGATGACCTGACAGACCCTGCCCCTGCAACTACATTTAGCCACCTTGATGCAACTACAGTTCTTTCACGTCAAATTGCTGAGCTTGGAATTTACCCGGCAGTAGACCCGCTGGATTCGACATCGAGGATTCTCGATCCTGAATATGTTGGCCAGGAACACTATCAGGTTGCTCGAGAAGTTCAGAGAATTCTTCAGCGCTATAAAGAGCTGCAAGATATTATTGCCATTCTCGGTATGGAAGAGCTGAGCGAGGAAGATAAGATTATTGTCAACCGTGCAAGAAGAATTCAAAAGTTCCTTTCACAACCATTCCATGTCGCCGAGCAGTTTACAGGTAGACCGGGGGTTTATGTTCCGCTCAAGGAGACCATTAGAAGCTTTAAGGAGATTGTCGAAGGTAAGTGGGATCACCTTCCTGAAGATGCCTTTTACATGGTCGGTACAATAGATGATGCGGTTAAAAAGGCTGAGGAAATGCAAAGGATAGAAATAAGCTAAACGGGGTTGACAGATGGCTGACAGGAAACTGTTTGTTGAAGTCGTAGCAGCTGATAAGGTGCTTTATGCCGAAGAAGCAGAAATGGTCGTTGCCCCGGGTTACGAAGGGGAGCTTGGTATTTTGCCACTCCATATTCCTCTTGTTAGCCTTTTAAAAACAGGAGAATTAAGAATTAAACATAGCGATCACATTGATTATTTTTTCGTTGCCAATGGTTTTCTTGAAGTAAAGGAAGATAAAGTGGTGGTCCTGGTTTCCGAGGCTATACCAGCCCACGAGATCGAACCTGAAGCAGAAGTTAAAGCTCAGGAAGAACTTAAGAAGATGATCGCTGAGGCAAGGGAAAAAGGCGAAGACGTTGCTTCGTTGCTTGAAGAGCTGGAAAAATCACTGGCAAGACTGAAGGTAGCAAAGAAGGTCAGGTAAAAACTGATATAATCTCATTGTCAGAATAAAAATTAATGCGGCCTTTAAGGCCGCATTAATTTTTGAATTTTGCAAAATGTTTGTCAGGGAAACTCAACTGGTCATAAGAGGCAATAAAAAATTATCGGGCAAAGTTAAAATCAGCGCTGCAAAAAACAGCGTTTTAAAGCTTCTGGCTGCATCTATCCTTGCTGAAACACCCGTCAAAATCGCTGATGTTCCAAGAATTTACGATGTGCTCTTAATGTTGGAGCTACTACAGCACCTGGGTGCTCACATTAATTGGAATAAAAACCACGTCGAGGTAGTTCCGGTTTTCAATCATTTTCACGCCGATTACGATCTGGTTAGCAAGATGCGTGCATCGATTCTTGTGTTGGGGCCCTTGCTTGCTCGTTATGGCCGTGCAAGCGTTGCTCTGCCCGGAGGTTGCAATATAGGTCATCGGAAAATTGATTATCACATTAGGGGTCTTGAAGCTCTGGGTGCAATAATAGAATTTGAAGCTGGTTACATCAAGGCTCAAGCACCGAGGGGGCTAAAGGGTGCATTCATCGACCTTCCTTTGCCAAGTGTCGGAGCAACCGAGAATTTGCTGATGGCAGCTGCTTTAGCTCAGGGGACAACAGTTATTGAGAATGCTGCTCGTGAGCCTGAAATAGTTGACCTAGCCAACTTTTTAAAAAAGATGGGAGCTAAAATCGAGGGTGCTGGAACCTCGCGAATTGAAATCGAGGGTGTTTCCAGCCTTAAAGGGACCGATTTCAGACCAATCCCTGACCGCATAGAAGCAGGGACATTCATAGCTGCTGCTCTGAGTACCGGAAGCGAACTTACCATCACTAACGTCATACCTGAACATCTTGGATTTGTGCTGAAAAAGTTTGAAGAAGCCGGTGCTCTTTTTAAGATTGGAAAAAACTGGATAAAGGTATTACCATCTGGAAGGCTTGCTGGAGTTGATATTGCCACATTTCCTTACCCCGGATTTCCAACAGATTTGCAACCTCTGGCAATGGCTGTTCTAACCCTAGCAGAGGGAATATCGGTAATTACCGAAAACATTTTTGATAATCGTTTCCTGCACGCTGACGAGCTCGTGCGTATGGGTGCAAAAATTGAGGTTACTGGCAAGCATGCCGTTATCTATGGAACAGAAAGCCTGACCGGTGTTCCTGTAAGAGCTATGGACCTAAGGGGCGGAGCCGCCCTGGTAGTTGCTGGTCTTGCTGCATCAGGTATTACTATAGTGCATGATGCTTACCATATTTTTAGAGGCTATGAAAACTTTGAGGAGAAGCTTGCTTCTATTGGTGCCGATATTGAAAGGGTCGAGGTAAATGCGTAAGCTTGGAAAAGAAGAGATTAAATCCATTCTTCCTCATAGAGAACCTTTTCTGTTTGTTGATGAGGTTGAACTTGACGATGATCTTAGTACTATCAGGGGTTACTTTGTTGCTGACGAAAACTACGAGTTTTTTAAAGGGCATTTTCCAGGAAACCCGGTTTTGCCGGGTGTTATAATGGTTGAGGCTGCAGCCCAAACGGGTGCCTGTGCAATTCTGACAAAACCTGAGTTTCGGGGTAAGACAGCCTATTTTGCTGCTATTGAAGAATTTAAGTTCAAAAGAATAGTGCGCCCCGGTGAGACCCTTGAAATCGAGGTGGAATTGACTGCCTTAAAAGGAAGGTTTGGCAGAGGAAAGGTAAGAGGATACGTGGGCAAGGAAATTGCTTTTGAAGGCATTCTTACTTTCTTTATAGCCGGGTAATGGTGGAAGAGCTTATTACGGAAAAGCTTAAAAATATTGATAGCCAGTTTAAAAAGGGAAAAAGAAGAAAGCTAATCTGGCACTACTTAAAAAGGATAATCATTATTTTTTTGCTGCTTTTGATTATTATGACTTCCTATGCGTTCTATCTGGGTTATGACATCCAGAGAAAGCTTGCTTCTCACCCTGGAATCAGTAAAGCCAGGAAGGCTCTTGCAGAAAAACCACCCACAGATCAACCCTTTAATGTGCTTTTGATGGGTAGCGATACACGTGGAGAAGAAAGAGGAAGATCTGACACAATTATCGTAATGAGGGTAATTCCAAAAGAAAGGAAAGCATTTCTCATTTCAATTCCAAGAGATTACAGAGTAGAAATTCCAGGTCATGGAAAAGGAAAAATAAATGCTGCTTACGCTTTAGGTGGGGCAGAGCTGGCAATTAAAACGGTATCAGAATTTTTAGACATAGAAATCCATCACTACGCTGTTATTGATTTTCAGGGATTTGTAAAAGTTGTCGATGCTCTTGGAGGAGTTACCATTAATGTTGAAAAGCGACTTTATGAGCCCAACAGCAGCAGGGCGAACCTCTATCCAGGGGTTCAGCGCCTGAATGGTTCGCAGGCACTTGCATATGTTCGCTTCCGCCACGATGAAGAAGGTGATTTCGGCCGTATAAGACGGCAGCAGCAGTTTATAAAGGCTGTGGTTGATGAGCTGGTCAAACCCTCAGCGGTACCGAAGTATCCGCGGATTGCCAATATCGTTGCCGAAAATGTAGAGACCGATATGACAATAAATGAGATTTTAGGTCTTGCCAATTATTTTGCCAAAAACGGAGGCGTGAAGATTTATTCAGTAATGCTTCCTGGAGAGCCAAAAACTATCGGCAAAGCAAGCTACGTGATACCGGATATGGCAAAAGTGGAGCTTATAATGAAAAAGATTATTGAAGAGAACAGACTTCCAACGGAGCATGAGTTAATCGATCCCTCTACAGTTGCTGTTAAGGTTTTTAACGGTGCTGGAATTCCAGGGTTGGCCAGAGCTGTTTCCTCTTATTTGAAAGATCTCGGTTTTATTGTGTATAGCTCTTCCAATACAGACCGCTTTGATTATCAAATCACCTTGATTGTTTATAAACCCGGGCACGAGGAAAAGGCAAAATTGTTAAAGGACCTTTTTGGCAAAGGGGAACTTGTTCAGGCAGACGGCAACTATTTAAAAATGCTCGGCAAGGCAAATACGGGCATTATTGCTGGCTACGACATAGTTGATTACAAACCGGTTAAGGAAAGGATGCCGAGGTGAAAGCTTTAATTACCGGAGGAGCAGGCTTTATAGGTTCTCATCTGGCAGACAGGTTACTGGAAGAGGGGATGAAAGTTTGTATCATTGATAATTTAAGTTCCGGCAGTGAAAATCTTGTAAACAGCAGGGCAATGCTTTTCGTTGAAGATATCGGTAATTATGCTTCGCTTAAAGAGATATTTAAAAAAATAAAGCCTGAACTGGTCTTTCACCTTGCTGCTCAGATAGACGTAGCTGCTTCTTTTGAAAAGCCCGAAGTTGATTTTAATGTAAATGTGCTTGGAACCTTTAACGTTTTAAGAGCGGCAGCTGAGGCTGGGGCAAAAAAGGTTATTTTTAGTTCGAGTGCAGCTGTTTACGGAGAACCATTGTATTTACCCGTGGATGAAAGTCACCCGCTAAAGCCGCTTGCTCCTTATGGTGTTTCTAAGGCAGCTGCAGAATGGTACCTGAGGCTTCTGGCTGAAAAAGCAGGTCTTGAAGTCACAATTCTCAGGCTTTCCAATGTTTACGGACCCCGTCAGGGTCTGAAGAAACCCAGTGGAATTGTTAGTATTTTAATAACCAGTTTCCTTCAGGGAAAAAGGGCAGTCCTGTATTCTCCCCGAACCATGACCAGGGACTATATTTATGTTGGTGATGTTGTTGAAGCTATGGTGCTGGCAGCTTCTAAGGCAGGAAACGAAGTTCTAAATATTAGCAGCTGTAAAGAGACAACAACTATGGAAATTTACAGGTTGATATGCAAAGAAATACAAGGAAGCTTCGTTGAAGAGCCATATCGTTCGGGTGAAATAAAAAGAATTTTCCTCAGCAACAGTCGCGCCAGAAAGGTTCTTGGCTGGGAACCAAAGACTTCCCTTGAGGAAGGCATTAAGCAAACGGTCAGTTTCTTTAAGAAATGGATGGGAGGATTGTAACGTGGATTATCACATTAAAGATATCGATCTTGCACCCCAGGGTCTCAAACGTATCGAATGGGCGGCAAGAAGAATGCCTGTTATACAGGCTATAAAGGAGCGCTTTGAAAAGGAGAAACCGCTAAAGGGAATAAAAATAGGAGCCTGTCTGCATGTTACGACAGAGACTGCTAATCTTGTGAGTGTGCTTAAAACCGGGGAAGCTGAAGTTTATCTGTGTGCATCAAATCCGCTTTCCACGCAGGATGATGTTGCAGCTGCACTGGTTAAGTATTTTGAAATTCCTGTTTATGCCCTGCACGGAGAAGACAGAGAAACTTATTATGAACACATCAGAGCCGTTCTTGAAAACAATCCCAATGTTACCATTGACGATGGTGCTGATCTTGTCACAGCTCTTCATCAGGACAGCAGGTATTCTCATCTGGAGATTGTTGGTGGAACTGAAGAAACGACAACCGGTGTTATAAGACTGAAGTCCATGGAAAAGGAAGGGATTTTGAGGTTCCCGGTGATTGCAGTTAATGACGCGCTGACAAAGCATCTTTTTGATAATCGCTATGGAACGGGGCAGAGCACCATTGACGGGCTGCTAAGAGCAACGAACATCCTCCTGGCCGGCAAAAAGGTGGTTGTATGCGGGTACGGTTGGTGCGGCAGAGGCGTTGCTCTTCGCGCCAGAGGCATGGGTGCTCATGTGATCGTTGTTGAGGTAGATCCTGTCAGGGCTCTTGAGGCGCTTATGGATGGTTATGAAGTAATGGACATGAATTCCGCAGCTTCAATAGGGGATATATTTATAACGGTAACCGGCAATACCTCTGTAATAAGGCGGGAGCATTTCTTGAAAATGAAGAACGGTGCCATTCTTGCAAACTCCGGACATTTTGACGTTGAAGTTGACATTAAAGCTCTGAAGGAGCTTGCCGTTCAGACAAAGGAGCTTAAAGATAACGTTACCGCTTATGTGCTTGATGATGGAAAGGAACTCATACTTCTTGCTGAAGGAAGGTTGCTAAACCTCAGTACGGCGGAGGGCCATCCGGCTGAGGTCATGGACATGTCTTTTGCCAACCAGGCTCTTTCAGTTGAGTATCTTATAAAAAACAGAAGTCAACTGGAAAGGAAGGTTTACCCTGTACCTGAGGAAATCGATCAGGCGGTTGCCAGGCTAAAACTGGAAACACTGGGGATTGAGATTGAGAAACTGACAGAAGAACAAATAGAATATTTGAAGAGCTGGAAGCACGGAACTTAAAAAAGGAGTGTGAAGGTTATGGATGAGACTTCAAGGATTTTAAAAGATCTTGTTTTTTGTTCCCACGAGATGGAAAGGGAAGGTCTTGTCGTGGGTAGCGTAGGTAATATATCGGCCAGGGTTGATGAAAATATGTTTTACGTTTCATCACACTCTTCTTATCTTGGAAGGATTGGAGAAGAAGAGTTTGTTCTGGTGAATCTTTCAGGTGAGAAAGTTTCCGATTCTCCCTACGAGCCTTCAAGTGAACTCTGGATGCATATTGAAATCTACAGGGAACGAAAAGATGTAGGAGCTATCGTACATACCCACTCACCTTATGCTTCTACATATGCAGTTTTGAAGCGAAAGTTAAAACCGGTAAACCCTGAATCAATGTATAAGCTCGGGGAAATTTCGATAGTTCCTTACTTTCCCTCGGGTACCAGGGAATTTGCAAGAGCAGTAGCTTCTGCTTTTAAAAAGGGCATCAAGGTTGCCTTGCTTGAGCGACACGGAGTGGTAACCGTTGGATCAAATGTTTATGAGGCCCTTAATTACGCCGAACTGGTGGAGGAAATTGCCCGCATAAATTACCTGGTTGATACATTGAGCAGGTAAAGGGTAGCATGGAACCGCTTATAAGACCGGTCTATTTCGAACATGACAGGCTCTACGTCCTTGATCAAACCATTCTTCCCGAGAAAGAAGTTTATTTAGAGATCACCTGCGTGGAAGAAGGGGTTGAAGCCATAAAAAAGTTGAAGGTGAGGGGTGCGCCAGCGCTTGGCATTACTGCTGCATATATTTTTTTGCTGGGAATAAGAGATTACATTAGTTCATCAGAAGCAGTTTTTGAGAGGGCGCGTAAGGTTAAAAGAGTTCTTGAAAAATCAAGACCAACTGCTGTTAATCTGTTCTGGGCTCTTAACCGGATGTACTCAAAACTTAAAGAGCTGGTGTCAAAAAATATCACCGGTGATACGCTTTACGCCTCACTTAAAGCAGAAGCAGATTCGATTCTCGAAGAAGATCTTCAGGCAAGCAGGAGAATGTTTGAAAACTTTTTAAAGCTTGTACCTGACGGGCTTAGCCTCGCGGTTTTGACCCATTGTAATACAGGAGCGCTTGCAACCGGAGGTCTCGGCACTGCTTTGGGGGCAATAAGAGCCCTTTATGATAAAGGAAAGGTAAAACATGTTTATTCAACTGAAACAAGACCATTGCTTCAGGGTGCAAGGTTAACAGCCTGGGAACTGGAGAGATATGGCATTCCTTATAATGTAATCACTGATTCTGCAGCTTCCTATCTTATTTTTCAGGGAAAGGTTGATGCGGTTATAGTCGGTGCGGATAGGGTTGCTGCTAATTATGATACAGCCAACAAGATCGGTACGCTATCACTGGCTGTTTCCGCAAGCTTCTGCAATGTTCCTTTTTTTGTTGTCTGTCCTGAATCAACCCTGGATCCTGATACATCGGACGGTAAGGAAATTGAAATAGAACTTAGAAGCGGAGAAGAGGTAGGAATATTTAATGGCAGGAAAATCGTGCCTGCACCCGAAAAGTGCCTTAATTATGCTTTTGACGTTACTCCTTCAAAGTTTCTAACTGCCATAGTAACCGACCAGAGAATTATCACATTACGGAAGCTTCAATGGTAAGTGTGGCGTTTTCAAAAATCATCCAGCTTTTTCTGCTCGTGATCGCAGGTTATACGCTTAAAAGAACAGGAATCTTAACTAACGATGATGCAAGAAAGCTTATTTTATTAAATACCTACACCTTTCTACCAGCTTTAATTTTTAAGGTCATCTACAATTCAGAATTTCAGCGACAGTACATTCTGGTACCAGTATTAGGCATATTGATTATGCTTTCCATGTCCGTTATTTCCTTAATCGTAGGTTGGATGATAGGAATAAGGGACAAAAAATACCTTATGCCATTTGTTGTTGCCAGTTCAGCGGGCAATACGGGCTATGTGGGGTATCCAGTATGTCAGGCTGTTTTTGGCGAAAAGGGACTTACGCTGGCAGTTACCTATGATATTTTTGGAACCGTTTTTTATGCGCTTATAATTGCAGCATTACTTATTTCTTACGGTGCGGGAAAACCAGAAAAACTAAGCAAACTGATAGCTTCGATATTTACTTTTCCACCCACAATTGCTGCAGTAGCAGCTCTTTCGTTAAAACCATTTAAGCTTCCGATTTTTTTCTTACAAACCGTTGATTTTGCAGCTCAGGCTGCCATACCGTTAACTCTGGTTGCCCTTGGAATGTCATTGCAGGAAGTGGTTAATTTTAGCTATTTAAAGCATCTTACAGCTGCAATATTTTTAAAGCTGGGTTTATCTCCATTAATTGCCTTTTTGGTGGTGCCGTGGTTTTTAGATGGGCTGGCAGCAAAGGTGACAATTGTCCAGGCAGGAATGCCTGCTTTGGTGCTGACCTATATTCTGTCGGTAAGGTACAATACCGAACCGGAGTACGCTTCGTTCGTGGTTTTTTTCTCAACTTTTCTCAGCATTTTTACCCTCCCCCTTTTGGTCGGTTTCATCAAATAGCAAGAAACATTCTTGACTGCCTTTTGCCGGAAAGGTGTAGCTATTGCCAGAAGATAGCCGCACAGTGTGATTGTCCTGCTGCATACATTGTATTTCCGGGCTGGTGCACAAGATGCGGTTTTCCGGCGCTCATAAGGACAGAAACGTGTCCTGCCTGCAGGGAGATAAAAAGGGTGCCGGTTGTCAGTGCTGCTTCTGCCGGGATTCTAATTAAAGGCAATGCAGGTTTGCTTAAATCTTTTAATTGGTCAGAAGCTGCTATGCTGGTTGCATCAAGGTTTATTAACCAGCTTGAAATAAAAAAAGAAAGTCTTGCCGTTTTTTATGAGGAAAAGGAAGGGTTGGGTACTTTTCTTAGTGTAGCTGGCTCTGCCTTTAAGAGCGTTCAATTAACTAAAAATTACATGACTGCGCAAAAGGTTCTTAGGGCTAAAAACAGCTGTAAAATTGCGGTTTTTTTATGCGCCTCTGGTTTCAAAAAAGCGCGAGCTATTTGGCAAAATTTACAGGGCGAAAAGAAACCATGGCATAAAATACATTTATTTAGCTGCAGCTTTATACAGAAAAGAAAGCCTGTTTTCATGATAAAATGTTTAAAAAGGTTCTTCAGGCTGTGTCTGTGGTTGCCCCGCCAGGCAGGCTGGCGGGTAGTCCATGCTAGCCGCGGGCGAAAGGACCCACGTAAGCTCCGCTTCGGTGTCGGGATTGAGGCCTGGCACCGCCGGAGCATGGCGCGGCTTAGGTGTAAGTCCTGCCCTGCGATGGCAGGAGAGGAGGAGTAGTTTGACCGGGTACCTCGGGAGAGATATCCGGCAGGCGAAACTCCCGGCAGGCGGGTGTGGGGGCAAAGACCAGGTCAGGCAGCCTGAAGAACCTTTTGTAAACTAGAAGGATCAGGGCGCTATTAGGTATATAATCAAATTTAAAGTCTGCTGAAGGGAGATAAGGGCAATGGAGCTAATTGTTAAAGGACGTCACATTGATTTAACTCCTTCACTGAAAGAATGGATAGAAAAGAAGGTTAAGAAGATTGAGCGGAAGCTTGACCACATACATAAAATTGAAGTTGAGCTTGACTATTTCCATGGAAAAGCCAACGATCGCAGTGAATGCGAAATCACCATTTATGCTGACCATGTTGTTTTCAGGTCGACAGAAGAAAACGTGGACATGTATGTTGCTATTGACAGAGCGATTGAAAAGATAGAACGGCAGATTGAAAAATACAAAGGTAAAGCTTATATATCTGAAAATAAACACAGCCACAACAAAAAGCAGCTCCAGCAGGAAGTCAGAACGGGACCTAAAGTTGTAAAAACTAAAAAATTCCAACTAAGGGAAATGAGTGTTGAAGAAGCAGTTGACCAGATGGAATATCTGGGACACGATTTCTACATTTTTGTTGATTCCGAAAACGGAGCTGTGTCAGTTGTTTACATGCGTAAAGATGGCAACGTTGGCTTGATTCAAACGGACGTCAGCATCATTTAAAGTTCAAAGAGAATAAATGTTACCGGAATTTACCTATACAACTCTTAAAAAACTGGCATTTCTGGTGCTGTTGATTGCAGGCTTTTTTGTTTTTTCTTATCAAATAGTTGCTGTATCTTTTTTTTCAATCATATATGCTATTCTGCTTATTCTGTGTGCTTCCTTACTGGTTGCTTTTCTTGATTTGCCTGGCTGGATGGCTGCAGCAGCTGGTTTTTCTGTGGGGGCAGTTTCAGGCTATATTTATGCGATTATTTTATGCTTGCTTGCACTTTTGTTTTATGCCGCTGTCCGGTATTTCTTAATGAAAAAGCAGCAGCTCCTTTTTTTAGTTACAAGAATCGATGACTTTCTGGGGGCTATGTTACTTGGAATTTACAGCGCATACCCTTTTCTTGTATTTGGTTTGCATTATGTTTTTGTTTTTGTATTACCCCTTTTTTATGGGATTTTTATCTTTCTTTTAAACCGCCTACCAGAAGCCACCCGCATTGAAATTGAGACCGTTAACTCAGGTGAAAAAATCAGCTTTCTTTTTCTGCCCCTTATATCGCTTATAGCTGTTTCTTATCTTTCAGACATAAAGGTTCTTCCTTTTGTATTGCTATTAGGTTTATATCCTTCTAAAGCTTTTCTTGAGAGATTTTATCGTTTCAATCCGCAGGAAATTGTTGTTAAAACTGCTGATTACCTTGCTTCGTCGGTTTTTGGTTCAAGGGAATGCATGTTAAGTTTTAGATCGTTAGCTGATGCGATCAGTGAAGCTCGAAAAGATGACCTCAGTTCTGATGATCTTTATCTGGTTTACCTTCTATCCACTCTTGCCTGGAGCTCTTTTTCAAAGACCCTTTACCGCCAGCCGGATCAGCTTTCACAGGATGAGCTTAACTTACTTGGTGACAACCTTTTGTCTTTAAAAAAGCTGCTTAGCCTGGCTGACTTTAAGGAAGAGATTGCCGAAGCCGTCTGCCTTCTCTACGAAAATTACGATGGATCAGGAGTTCCCTATGGAAAAAATGGAGGTGAAATACCACTTTTAAGCCGGCTGGTAAGGGTTATGGAAAAATACCTTTTGCTGACTTCATGGAAAGAAGGTATTGAACCCCTAACAGATCTGGAGGCAATTAAAAAGATAAAGGAGGGCAGTGGTATTCTGTACGATCCACATGCGGTCGAGCTTCTTTCCCAAATAATAACACCACCTGAAAACATGGCAGAGAGAAAAGAATTATTAGGAGAGCACAATTTTTCAACAAAGGCAGAAGGCGTCACGGAAGAGCAGGATGTAAAAGAAGAAGCTGGTGACATTTCACCTGCTGGTGGAGACACTGCAGGGGGGCAGGAAGTTGAGCGGTAGGAATTATAGCGGGTTAAAAGAGCAGTACGGCAGAACGTATTATCTAAAAGCGGCACTTTTCGGTCTGGAAACTTTGGTTGTTTTAATTAGCTTGTGGCATATTAATGTTAAAGACTGGAATCTCCATCTGCTTGTACTTTTTTTCCTGGTTTTGCTTTCTTATCGCTTTGATACGATGGCTGCTGATAGCCTGACCCGAACAACACCGGTTAGTTCCCTGCATCTTTTGCCCTCATTTACCGTTCTTTTGCTATACGGTTTGCCGGAAGCACTGGTGTTTAACTATGTTTCCCATATTGCAAACGTATTTATAGGAAGAAGAAGGGATATTCATAAAACAGCAGAAAGTCTGAAAGTAAGCGAGTCGGGGTTTGTGTTTTTGATTACCTTTGCCCTAATTATGCTTCCATGGAAAAGGCCGGTTGAAATCAGTGAGGCTTTCGCCATTTATACATTTTTTGGTCTGGCTGTAGCTTTTTACATCCAGCTTTCGCTTGAAAGCTACTTTGCTGCAGTTAAAAAACGGGTTAATCCATCCTTTTACTTAAAGCAAATAGCAGAGCTTGGGTATCCTTATCACCTTGCTTTAATTGTGATAACGGTCTTTCTGGCTCTATTGAAAAATAATGGAGCTTATGGATCGTGGCTTCCATTTTTTGTTTATAGCAGCTGGCTTGTTCTGCTGGGTTTTACTCTGGCTATGAGAAGTTATCTTTTAATGCACCGGGAAAGATATGCGTTGATCTTCGAACATCTTGCCTCTTTGACTGCAAGAACTGAGAGAGATGAAGCGAAGAGAAGGCTTATGATTGATTATCTGAAAAAAATGGGTGCCGAGGCAAAGCTATCAGCAGTACAGTATGACCAGACACTATCGGCTGGTTTGATTCATGACGTTGGTAAGGCGGGCATAGATATTTATTCGGTGGATGCAATTATTGAGGACATAAGAGCATATAAAGGTGATCCCCTGCATGCCGAAAGAGCAGCTGAAATTGTAGGTCAGATTTCCGAACTCGGTCTTGTTGCTGAAATACTTAAATATCACCATCGCTATCAGGACCGCGAAATTTACAGGCGTTTAAGAAAGTCGCTCCGCTATCAGGCCAGTTTGGTAAATGTGGCTGAATCAATGGCAGAACTTTTAACTGAGGCAGAAGAGCCAATTTACGACGAGAGGCATGCTTATAAAGATCTTAAAAAAGATTCAGGCTGGGATTTCGATCCAAGAGCTTTAAGAGATCTCAGAAAGGCGCTGCTGCGAGAGGGGCACCGCAGACTCTGATCCGGGTGCGTCACTGTGGTGCTATAATTCATCTTCTCTATTTTCTAATTGAGTTGGAGTAAGGCTATGGGATTGCTTTCGAAAATCAGTAGTTATTTTGAAAGGAAGAAGCTGGATAAATACTGGGAAAAGGTTGCACGGATCAACGCTCTTGAAGATAAATTTGAGTCGCTTAGTGATGCAGAATTAAAGGCAAAAACTGACGAATTTCGCCAGAGGATAATAGAAGGAGAAACCCTCGATGAATTGCTCTATGAGGCTTTTGCAGTGGTCCGTGAGGCAGCCAAACGTACCATCGGTATGAGGCATTTTGATGTTCAGCTCATAGGCGGCATGGTTCTTCACGAGGGCAAAATTGCCGAAATGAAGACCGGTGAAGGAAAGACCCTTGTAGCAACTTTACCCGCTTACCTTAATGCTCTTACAGGTAAAAACGTTCATATTGTGACCGTTAATGACTATCTGGCAAAAAGGGATGCAACGTGGATGGGTCCCGTTTATGAATTTCTGGGTCTTTCAGTTGGTTATCTCCAGAACCTGATGCCCGAAAATCAGCGCAAACAGGCTTACAGCTGCGATATAACCTACGGTACAAATTCAGAATTTGGGTTTGATTATCTCAGGGACAACATGGTCTACAGTGCAGATGAAATGGTGCAGCGAGGTCATTATTATGCAATTGTTGACGAAGTTGACTCAATTCTTATCGATGAAGCTCGAACACCGTTGATAATATCCGGTCCTTCAGAGAGATCGGCAGACCTTTACATCAGGTTTGCACGTTTTGTGCCGAGGCTCAAAGAAGGAATTGATTACGAGGTTGACCATAAAACCCGAACAGTTTTAATTCTTCCAGCCGGCATTGAAAAGGTTGAGCGGGAATTTAAAGTTAAGAATCTTTATGATCCGAGAAATATTAGGCTTCTAAACCACCTCCATCAGGCATTAAGAGCACATGTGTTTTTCAGGCGTGATGTTGATTATGTGGTGAAGGACGGAGAGGTGATAATCGTTGACGAATTTACCGGTAGGTTGATGTACGGGCGCAGATATTCTGAAGGGCTCCATCAAGCAATCGAGGCAAAAGAGGGAGTTCCTATAAAAGAAGAGAACCAGACGCTCGCAACCATAACCATACAAAACTATTTTCGTAAATATGAAAAACTTGCAGGCATGACAGGAACGGCTGCTACCGAAGCTGAAGAATTCAGGGTTATATATGGTCTTGATGTTGTGGTTATACCTACAAACAGACCAATGATACGGATTGACCACGAAGATGTGATTTACAAAACTGAAAAAGCTAAATTCAAAGCCGTTGTTGAAGATATCAAGGAAAGGCATAAGAAGGGTCAGCCGGTGCTTGTAGGAACAATTTCGATTGAGAAAAACGAAATGCTTTCATCAATGCTAAAAAGGGAAGGGATTCCCCATCAGGTTCTTAACGCCAAAAACCACGAGCTTGAAGCTCAAATCATTGCCCAGGCAGGCAGGCTGGGAGCAGTTACCGTAGCTACCAACATGGCAGGAAGAGGCGTTGATATTATCCTTGGTGGAACCCCCCCTGATCCAGAAGAAGCTGAAAAAGTAAAGCAGCTCGGCGGACTCTATGTCATTGGAACGGAAAGGCATGAATCCCGCCGAATTGACAATCAGTTGCGAGGAAGGGCAGGACGGCAGGGGGATCCTGGTGAATCAAGATTCTATGTTTCGCTTGAAGACGAGCTTCTTAAACGATTTGGATACGAAAGGGTGCAGCGGTTAATGGATAGACTCGGGCTGCCGGACGATATGCCCATTGAGCATCCTCTTATTACCAGGACGATAGAGACAGCACAGAAACAGCTCGAATCATATCACTTTAATATTCGAAAGACGCTGCTTGAGTACGACGATGTTTTAAACAGGCAGCGAGAGTCAATCTACGGTTTAAGGCGTAGCATTATTCTTGAAAATTCCCAGGAAAAGATATTTGAGGATTTTATGTATCAGGTTGCTGATAGATTGGCTGAAGTTTATGCAGTAAAGGGAATACACCCTGAAGAATGGAATTACTCCGAGCTTGCTATCTATATTAAAGAAAGATTAGGACTTGAATGTGATGGTGACCTGTTTGTTTCAAATTCGAAAGATGAGCTTAAGGAAAAAATTTATGGATTATTGAAAAGCGCTTACGAAAGAAAACGGGATGAGATAGGAACCGAGCTTGCAGACGAGGTTCAAAAATTCATCCTTTTAAGGACCATAGATTACTGGTGGCGCGAGCATCTGTACGATATGGACTATTTGAAAGAAGGAATCAGTCTGAGGGCATATGGCCAGAAGGATCCTCTGGTTGAGTATAAGATTGAGGGGTACAGACTTTTTGAGAATACCATGGAAATGATTCAGGAACAGAGCCTGATGTTTTTCTATAATTTACAGGTCGCGGAATCATCTCGCGCAGCTAAGGAAGAAAATGAAGGGGTTCGTGCCGTGGTTTCTGCTCGAAAAAAAGTTGGACGCAATGAGCCATGTCCATGCGGTTCGGGACTAAAGTATAAGAAGTGCTGTGGCAAAAACTTATAAAGGAGGATGCCGTGCTGATTGAATACAAGCAGAAACTTGAAACTTTAAAAGAGAAATTAAAAGAGATTGGTGATTGTCTTTGACCTTAACAAAAAAAGGCTAAAAATTCCTGAACTTGAAAAACAGCTGGCTGAACCGGAAATCTGGGCAAACCCGGAAAAGGCTGCCGAACTACACAAAGAACTTTCCGATATTAAAGATGAAATTGAGCATTTTGAAAATTTAAGTGGTGCCCTTGAAGATACAGCGGCATTGATAGAGCTGGCTGAAGAAGAAGAAACTGACGAGCTCAATCGCGACATAGAGAGCAACCTTAAAAAAATTGAATCAGAGCTTGAGGAGCTTGAAATAAAAACCCTTTTTACCGACGAATATGACGAAAGCGATGCTATAGTTTCCATAAATGCAGGAGCTGGAGGGACCGATGCCTGCGACTGGGTGGAAATGCTGGCAAGAATGTACATGAAGTGGGCAGCCGATCACGGGTTTACGGTAAAGGTTACCGATTATCTCTGGGGAGATGAAGCTGGCTACCGCAACATTGAAATGCTTGTTAAGGGTAGGTATGCTTATGGTTATCTTAAGGCCGAAAAGGGCGTTCATAGGTTAATACGTATTTCTCCTTTTGATTTTTCAGGCCGTCGTCATACGAGCTTTGCTTCAGTTGATGTCATCCCGGCACTGCCTCAGAAGGTCGAAATTGAGCCTAACCCTGATGATTTAAAAATTGAAACCTTCAGGGCTTCCGGGCCCGGCGGTCAGCATGTAAACGTCACGGATTCGGCAGTCAGGATTACGCACATTCCTACTGGTATTACGGCTACCTGTCAGGAGGAAAGATCTCAGGCTAAAAACAAGGAGACTGCACTTTTGATATTAAAAGCAAAACTTCACAGCTACTATGAAGAACAGCAAAAGAAAAAGCTGGAAGAACTTAGAGGTGAAAAAAAAGAGATTGCCTGGGGCAGTCAGATAAGAACCTATACCATGCATGCTTACAATCTGGTAAAGGATCACCGCACAGGTGTTGAAGATCCCCGTGTTGATGAAGTTCTGGAAGGAAAAATTGACCACTTTATAATGGCCTACTTAAAGCAGCAGGCAAAGGGAAAGATCGCAGCTGATTAGTTAAGGTTTTTGCTCGTTTTAAGGTCGATTTTCTTTTTTTACGTTTAACAGCATCTTCAGGTTCTAAGTGCCGGTGATTTTAAACTGCCGCTGTTTTAAGAAATCTGCTAAAGTGAGTTGATTGACAAAAATTAAAGGCAAAGACTTTATAGCCATTCAGCCTTAGATGTATAATTTTTTCATTTATCAAAAGGGGGTATTTCTATGACTTCGTTGAAACCATGGCGGGCGGTGCTGGCTCTCGTCACTGCATTTCTGTTTCTTTCTTTAACTGTTCCAGCATTTTCAATGCCGCCGAACGAAGCTGCCCTTTTAAAGTCCTATGTTGAGCAGGGTAAAATTCCTACCAGGTCAAGTTTTTCTGAAAAACAGAGGCTTCTTCGTTACCTGCTGTTGAGCAAGGGTGTTTCTGCCAAAGCTACCGACCCCGGCAATCCAATGGCTACCCTCAAAGTTGCAGGTAAGGACCAAATGGCAAAAAGCTATTCCGGATATAATTACCAGGTTAGGAGTCTAAAATACTACAACGTTCTTGTCATTCTGGTTGAATTCGGAAACGACGAATATGGAATCGGACCCAGGCATAATGAAATAGCTCCACCAGGTCCCGAAGATAATACAAGTTTCTGGATTGAGGATTTTAACCGCGAACATTATCGACAAATGCTCTTTTCCCGGAAGTATGGTGCAAAGTCGCTGGCTAATTATTATTTTGAACAGTCAGGCGGAGCTTATTCCGTTACCGGTTACGTTACCGATTGGGTGACTGTTCCCCACTCCGAAGCTTATTATGGAAGAGATTCAGACAATGGTATTGATGATGCCAATGGTCCTGTCTGGAGAATTGTCGTGGATGCCGTTCAGCAAATTGGTGATTCCATAGATTGGAATCAATTTGACAGGGGAGACCCCTATGATCTCGACGGTGACGGCAAGTATGAGGAGCCCGACGGCTACATTGACCACGTTATGCTGATTCATGCAGGTGTAGGCCAGGAAGCAGGTGGTGGTGCCCAGGGTGACGATGCTATCTGGTCCCACAGCTGGTGGGTTGATTATGGAAGCGGAAAGGGCCCCTTCGGGCTTGGCGGTGTGAGATGTGGTTCTTCTGACAAGTGGATCGGTCCTTACACCATTCAACCGGAGGATGGGCAGGTTGGCGTGTTTGCCCACGAATTTGGCCATGACCTCGGGCTGCCCGATGTTTACGATACGGTTTACTCAGGCGAGGAATCAGCTGGCTTTTGGACCCTGATGAGCTCAGGCTCCTGGCTTGGCGATAAAGATAAAGCACTTGGTTCCAGCCCTTCTTCTATGAGCATCTGGGAAAAGTATGTTCTCGGTTATGTTAACCCCACTGTTGTTGATTTCGGTTCACGACGAGTGGTCACACTTTTCAGAACCAATTACAAAGGTGCCAGCAATAAAGCAATTAGGATAAACCTGCCTCCTTACCGATATGTTATCGACATAAATGAACCGCACTCAGGCAACTATGAGTGGTGGTCCGGAAATGGCAATATGCTTGATAACCTCCTTACCCTTAACGGCGATATTGATTTAACCGATGCATCCCGGGCAAAACTTGAATTCTGGGCATGGTACGATATCGAAAAAGACTGGGACTATGCTTATGTTGAAGTTTATTTTGACGGACAGTGGCAATCAATACCCGGAAACATAACTACTGATTCAAATCCGTATGGAAACAACCGTGGCAATGGCATAACGGGTTCTAACAATGGCTGGGTTAAAGCCGAGTTTGACCTTTCAGCTTTTGCAGGCAAAAAGATCAAGATAAGGTTCAGGTATGTGACTGACCAGTATTTAAGCTATGAAGGTCTTACGGTGGATGACATAGCTGTGTTTGTGGACAATGACCGGGTGTTCTTTGACGACGTGGAATCGGGTGGAGACAATTTTACCGCTCAAGGCTGGATCATTATAAATGGATCGGTAGAAAAAGCCGCCAATCACTACTATATGCTTGAATATAGAACTGCAACAGGCTTTGATACCTCAATGAAAAACTGGTACAACTTCGTTAATTACAACACTGGCAAAGCTGAATTCTTTGAGGCAAATCCTGGTGTTCTTCTGTGGTACAGAAACACGAGATATTCTGATAACTGGGTTGGCCACCACCCATGGGCTGGATTTTTGCTGCTTGTTGATTCCCATCCGAAACTCATAACGGCTACCGGTTCGAACGAATTTGCATTAGAAGAATATGGTTATAATATTGAACTGCCGTTCAGAACAAGAATTCAGCTTTACGATGCAGCTTTTTCAACAAAGCCAGCTAAAAGTCAAATAATTACAAGCTGGTATGGTCATATCTTCCCGACCTTTTTGCCTTCGCTTCCACCTGTTAAGACGTTTGACGACTCTATCAGCTATATAGATACAACCTACTACGATCTTGCCGTTGCAAATAATGATCTTAATTTTTACGAGGATATCGTTGCCCTTTCCATGAACTCAGTTAAAACGCCTCAGTATGGTGTTAAGTGGTATCTTCGTGGTCTTGATGAGAATAAGGCCTATATTCTTGTGGATGCAGCCTCAAAGCGATAAATACAAATAGCAGATTTAATTACGGAACAAAAACCCCGGCACTTATTAAAAGTGCCGGGGTTTCTTGGTGTAAAATTTTGCTTTTTAGAAGGGAGGTGTGGGTATTTGAAGATTAAGGTTTATCGCTGTTTGATTTGTGGTGATGCCTACGTTGGTTATGGAAAGCCAACTAACTGTCCGTTTTGTGGAGCTCACGATCAGTATTTAGTTGAAGCATCTGACTGGGAAGACCGCAATAAAGGATTAAGTCTAAGCAATGTTTCCAGGAAAAATCTTGAAAAGGCACTTGAGCTAGAAATATCGAATTCAGCTTTCTATCGTTGTGCTGCTCAAAATGCGCAGGATTCAGTTGTTCAGGCTATGTTTAAGGCGCTTTCAAAAGTTGAGGCAGAACACGCTTCAACCATCTGCAAATTGCTCGGGATTCCTAAACCTGATATCAGCAAGGTTCAGGTTAATTGTTCCAAAAGTGATGTTGAAAATTTAAAAGAGTCTCAGGAAAGGGAAACCAGAGCTTCAACGTTTTATGCTAGGGCGGCTGAAGAAGCGGTTGAGCCCAGAGTTAAGGAAGTTTTTAGTGCCCTTGTTGAAATTGAGAAGGATCATCTTGAACTTGACCACGAACAGCTTGCAAGGTTGCAGGGATAGGTAGAGAAGGGAAGGGGAGAAACCGCCTGTGCGCTTCTAAAGAAGCGCACAGGCGGTTTGTTTTTTAACCATGGGAATCAGGGAACTTAAAAAAACATTAAAAGAAATGCATCCAGACTTAAAAGTAATAATCATTTCCGTATTTCTCTTTGCCCTTGGATACAGCAGTGTGATGTCATACATACCCTTATTGCTCAAAAAGCTGGGTGCAGCTAACAGTGATGTGGGTCTTGTTTATTCGGTTATTACAGGTTCGGCGTCTTTATCAGCGCTTTTGGGCGGTTATTTAATGAGCAAGATGGATGTAAAGAAATATGCCATTGTGACATCTTTTTTAATTGCTCCGTTTGCTCTGATTTTTTATTTTGCGACCGACTGGAGATATGGATTGGTGGCAGGCTTTCTGGATGGAGTTTCCTATGCGTCTGCACCGGCCTTTTCTTTGATTGTTTACCAGAGATCAAAAAAGGGTCAGATTGGATATAATTTCGGGCTTTACGGTTCAGCTTTTTCAGCCGGTGCAGCTATAGCACCTGCTATAGGCGGGTTACTGGCGCGCCGGTTTGGCTTGCGCACACCATTCATATTTTCCTTTATAATGCTTGCTCTTTCCTCTCTTATTTTGACCTTGCTTAAACCAATACCAGAGAGACCTCCACAAGTTAAGCTGAAAGATTCGTTTGAAGCGATTTTTAAGGAAAAAACCTTCTTAAAAGTGCTGGCAGTCTTTATGTTGCTTATTTTGTTTGAAACAGCTTATGAGCCATTTGTCTCCGTTTATCTTAAAGAGATGCATGGGTTGGATTTTCATGAAATAGGAATTATTGTGAGTGCAATTTTTATGATTAACTTTTTTTCGTCCCCTGTGATTGGTATGATTGCTGATAAAAAAGGTGCTGCCTTTACTCTGGGTGTGACTCTGGTTGGATACGGTATAAGCCTTTTTATTTTAGGACTATCTAATAGCATTATGCTTCTTTTACCTGCATTTGCCGGCATCGGTATTTTCAAGCAGATTTACACGTTAAGCACCATTTCGGCTTCGCGAAATGTAGGTAGATTGCCACCGCACATTGCCTATGCCAATCTTCATTTTTTAAGGACATCTCTGGCTGTATTTGGTCCGGTCATTGGTGGATATCTTGCCAATATTTCGATTAGGGCAGTGTTTTTTGCTACCTCAATCGTTTATTTTGGAATCGGTCTTGTTTCGCTTATTTATTCTCAATTGCGCAAGAAATAAATTAGCAGACTGTTTAAATATTTGCTAAAATAATTATTAATCCGATCGACGGAGGTCTTCCATGTCGCGCAGATTAACGAAAAAAGAGCTTGAAGCCAAGCTGGATGAATTGAAAAAAAAGTACGATGAGTTACGACAGGAGCTAGATGATTGTAAAAACGAAAAGCTAAGGCTGCTCGCTGAAATCCAGAATCTTTACAAACGTCATGAAAGGGAGATTGAAGAAGTCAAAAGAAATGATCGAAAAAAATTTATTCTTGAGATTGCCGAGGTACTTGACCTTTCTCTTTCGGCCATACGCAGCCTGGCTACCAATTCAAACGAAAGTGTGGCTAGCGGCTTTAAAATGATAGGGGAAGAGCTGGAAAAAAAGTTAAAAAAACTTGGAGTTGAGTTTCTTTTTCCAGAAGGAGAAAAGTTTGATTACCGTTATCACCATGCCGTATCTGCAAAAGAAGCTGATGTTGAAGAGGGTACAATTCTTGAGGTAATTCGTTCGGCTATTGTATACAATGGGGAAGTTTTACGTCCGGCTCTAGTAGTCGTTGCCAGAAAAAATAATGAACAGAAAAAAATAAACGGGAGGTGAATTTATAGGTGAGCAAAATTCTTGGTATTGATCTTGGCACAGTAAATAGTGAGGCTGCTATCTGGGAAAATGGCAAAGTAACAATGATTCCCAGTGCAGAAGGCCATCTTTATTTTCCCTCTATAGTTGCATTTACAAAGGAAGGAGAACTTCTGGTCGGCGAACCTGCAAAAAGGCAGGCGGTTCTTAATCCAGAAAGGACAATCATTGCTATTAAAAGGCACATGGGAACCAATTACCGGGTTAAAATTGATGATAAGGAATATACGCCAGAACAAATTTCAGCCTTTATCTTGCAGAAAATAAAGCGCGATGCTGAGGCTTTTATTGGCGAGGAAATTACCAAAGCGGTTATTACGGTGCCGGCATATTTTGACGATAATCAGCGTCAGGCTACAAAAGATGCTGGTAGAATAGCTGGCCTTGAAGTTCTTAGAATAATCAACGAGCCCACAGCAGCAGCCCTTGCGTACGGTCTCGAAAAAAGCGGTGAAAGAAAACTTGCTGTTTATGACTTTGGCGGAGGAACTTTTGATATAACCATAATGGAAGTTGGTGACGGTGTTTTTGAAGTGCTGGCTACCAATGGAGATACCCAGCTTGGAGGAAAAGACCTTGATAAAGCAGTTGTAGACTGGATTCTTGGGGAATTCAAAAAAGAGCACGGCATTGATCTGTCAGGTGATCCCTACGCCATGCAGAGAATCTGGGAGGCTGCCGAGCAGGCAAGAATTGAGCTTTCTTCAACACTGAGCACTACCATAAACCTGCCATTCATTGCACAAAAGGATGGCAACCCTCTTCACATCAGCTTAACACTTACCCGTGCAAAGCTTGAAGAGTTGATTGAGCCCATCATTGATCGCACCATTCCCCTGATGGAACAAGCACTGAAGGATGCCAGATTGAAACCTGAGGATATAGATAATATTGTGCTGGTAGGTGCAACTACTAGAACTCCATTAATTCAGAGGAAAGTCGAAGAGTTTTTCGGGAAAAAACCCGAACGCGGAGTTGACCCAATGGAAGCTGTTGCCAGAGGCGCAGCTATTCAAGGCGGTGTTCTAGCCGGTGAAATAAAGGACATTGTGCTTCTGGATGTAACGCCGTTAACGCTGGGCATAGAAACCCTTGGTGGCGTGATGACACCCTTGATACCGCGAAACACAACCATACCAACGCGAAAAAGTCAGATCTTTACCACTGCAGCTGACAACCAGACTGCTGTTGAGATTCATGTGCTTCAGGGAGAGCGTCCTATGGCTGCTGACAACAAGAGTCTGGGGCGATTTATTCTTGATGGGATCCCACCAGCTCCAAGGGGAGTGCCCCAGATTGAAGTAACATTCGATATAGACGCCAATGGAATCCTATCTGTAAGTGCTAAAGACCTGGCAACCGGAAAGGAGCAAAGCATCAGAATAACTGGATCCACCCGGTTGAGCGAGGAAGAAGTGGAGCGAATGAGAAAGGAAGCCGAACTACATGCTGAGGAGGATAAGAGAAAACGAGAATTGGTCGAGGCAAGGAATAACGCTGATTCCTTAATTTATGCAACCGAAAAGACACTGAGAGAGCTTGGTGAGAAAGTTGATGCTGCGAAAAGGGAAGAAATAGGGGGTCTCATCAAGGAATTGCGGGAAAAGATGCAGGGAGAAAACATAGATGCAATTAAAGAGGCAACAGCTAAGCTTTCGGAAAAGATTCAACAGCTGAGTGCTGAAATCTATGCAAGGATATCCCAGGAAAGAAGCAGCCAGGCACAAGCGCAGGGACCCGGTTATGAAGGAGATAAAAAGGAAACTAACTGATCGGGGTAGGGCAGGATGGCGGTTAAAAAGGATTACTATGAAATTCTTGGTGTAAGTCGTGATGCTACACCTGAGGAAATCAAAAAAGCTTACCGCCGTCTTGCCCTCAAATACCATCCCGATAGGAATCCTTCTAAAGATGCTGAAGAAAAGTTTAAGGAAATTTCCGAAGCATACGCTGTTCTTTCTGATCCCGAAAAGCGACGGCAGTATGATATGTTCGGACATGCCGGAATTGAGGGCAACTACTCGTACGAGGATTTGTTCCGGAATGTTGATTTCTCCGAAATATTCAGGGATCTGGGTTTTGATTTCGACTTAGGTTTTGACGACTTTATTTCAAGCTTTTTTGGATTCGGCGGGCGGAGAAGAAGGGAAGCAGCACCTCAAAAAGGAAGAGACATATATGCCCAACTTGAGATAGATTTAAAGGATGCTTATTACGGCGCAGTAAAGGAGGTTACTGTTGGAAGGCAGGTTATATGCGGGAAATGTCAGGGAAGAGGTACCACAGATCCTGAGGGTATTCAGACCTGCCAGAGCTGTGGTGGCACAGGTCAGATCCAGCATGTAAGCGGAAATGCTTTTACCCGCTTTGTAAGGGTGACAACCTGTCCTGATTGCAGAGGTACGGGTTCAAAAATAGTTAAACCCTGTAGCTCGTGTAAGGGTGAGGGCAGGGTATACGAGCAGAAACATATTAAATTGGATATACCTGCCGGCATTGAAGATGGAAGTATATTAAGGATTGATGGTGAAGGAGAAGCAGGCATCAACAGTGGTCCTCCAGGGGATCTTTATGTTGAGATTCAGGTAAAACCCGAAAAGGGCATTGAGCGCAGAGGTGCTGATATTTATGTTTCGAAGTGGATAAGCTATCCTAAGGCGGTACTTGGCGGCAAAGAAAGACTGAAGATTTTTGATGAAGAAATTGAGCTTGAAATTCCGCAACTTGCTCCAAGCGATTCCAGATTAAAGGTTCCGGGAAAAGGTTTTCCGGTTGCAGCAGGAAGCACGCGCCGGGGCGATCTTTACGTAATTTTAAAAATTGATGTGCCTTCAAAGCTGACACCTGAAGTAAAAGATTTGGTCGAAAAGCTTTCAAAGGTTTTAGGTGAAAGTACCAGGGATAGACCAAAAAGCATCAAAAATATCTTCAGGCGCTTATAAACGGGCTAAAGCCTGATGTTGCTGCGCATAACAAGTCCCGTCCACAGTTTGGGATAAAAGAATGTAGTTTTTTGCGGCATTGTCAGGCCTTGAAGCGAAATGTTCTTTATTTTTTCAACTGAAACAGGACGCAAGATAAAGCTCAAACTTTTCCTGTTCGTCTTGGGTGTTTGAACGGCTTCTCTAAAGTCACTGGTAAAAGTAATTTTCTTTTCGAGCTCGGCTTCTTTAATTTTGAAAAGGTTTTTAAAAACAACTTCGGAAAGAATGTTTGCATCTAAAAAACGTAGTGATTCCGGTGTTTCTTTGTCTAAAAAATTTAAAGCTTCAGGTTTTATTTTAAGAAGGTAGCTGTTTGAAGGAGTTACAAGACCAAAAACACCTGGTTCCTTCGCGGAATTTAATTCAGATTTCAGGTGACTTGAGCCTGGAACCGGTTTTAAATCAAAGTAAAGCATCAGTTTTTCTGAAAGCTCTCTTTCAGATACATCATGTTCAAGAAAGATGATCCTGTGAATAGGAAGAATTAAAAGATTGCTTTCTATTGGAACAAGAGTCATCATTACATACTCGTACCAAGCACCTTCGATGTAACCGTATTTCTGCCGCATTTCATTCCTGTATTTAAGGGCAGTTTCGTAGCGGTGGTGCCCATCTGCAATGAAGATCTGTGCATCGTACAGTGAATCAAATAGGTCAGTGTTAAATTCTTTTGGGATACGGTATAGAAAATGGCTTACACCCTGACTGTCAACAAATCTGTAAAGCGGGTTTTCTTTCTTCATAACCTCATTGATTGCAATCCGTGCTTTGCGGGTTGAATCAGAAAAAAAGCCGAAAATCTGGCTTACATTGGTTTCGGTTTCCCGCAGGAGATTAAGCCTGTCTTCTTTTGCTTTGGGAAGGGTTTTTTCATGGGGTAGAATTACTTTTGCCTCGTAATCTTCAATTTGAACTGCAGCAACGATACCGGGTCTCAAGTATGTTTTGCCATCGTGATGGAATTCCTGGGCATAGAGATAAAAGGAAGGCTCGCTGTCATAAATCAGAACTCCTTCGTTAAGCCAGTTTTCAAGGTAAGTCCTTGCCCTCTTATAAACATTGTTTTTTTCGTTATCTGCTGGACTGATTTTACCGAGCTCTACCCGAACAATATTGTAGGGAGAAATTTCATAAAATGCTTCCTGTTCTTCCGGCGAAATGACATCATAGGGCGGGCAAACTACCTTGGCAATATCATCTATTTTTTCAAGATTATAAAGAAGCCCGTTGAATTCTTTTATTATTGCCAGGTGTAATCACTCCTTTCTTTTTTTAGCTCACTTATAGTATGATAAACCAAAAAGATGGATGTCTACGAAGATTTTTCAAAGGGTATAGAAGCCTTAAAGGCAGGTAAATTTGAAGAGGCAATATTTTTTCTCAGGCGTGTCAAAAGGAAGGAACCAGGCAAAATTTCTGTCAGAGAAGTTCTTGGACGGGCATACTTCAAGTCAGGGAGATTTAAAGCGCTCGGAGAGTTCGAGTTTATACTGGGTAACAGACCGGATAACGACTACGCCTATTTTTGCGCTGGCCTTTGTCTGCTAAAGCTGGGTCGAAGAGAGGAGGGGCTTGAAAAGATGCGGGTTGTTGCGCTAGCGCTCAATCCTCAATCTTCTGAATACAGAAAGATCTTTGAAAAATACAGGCAAAAAGATTGAAAAAAAGTTTAAATGTTGATAATATTTAAACAGTTGTTGAAGTATTATATTTTGGAGGTGAGATAAGTGGCGTTGTGCGATATATGCAAGGTCAGACAGGCGTCAATAACGCGCACCAAGATCGTTAACGGTAAAAGTGAAGTAACTCATCTTTGCGAAGTATGTGCACGGGAAATGGGTATTTCTTATGAAAGCATTTTTGGCGGTCTTGGCTTTGGTGGTTGGGACGATCTACTTAGGAGCTTCTTTAAACCAGAGAGAGAAAGTATTTCGCGTCCTGGGAATGTACTCAATTATCTTTCTGATGCTTCTAAAAAAGTTTTAGATGCTGCTAAAGATGCTGCCATTGAGTTAAAGCACGATTATTTAAGTGCTGAACACCTTCTTATCGGGCTTGTAAGAACTCAGAACCTTGCTACCGAAATTTTAAAAGAGCTTGGAAAGGTTCCGGAGGAGATTGAGCAGAAAATTCTTAACAGATTGAAATCAGGAACTGCAACCGATATCAAAGAGTTAACCCTGACCCCACGTGCTAAAAAAGCTCTGGAAATTGCCTACGAAGTAAGTCACTCCTTTGGGAGTGAGCTGATTGCCCCTGAACATATATTAGTAGGTATTCTGGCTGAGGAAGAAAGTATTGCTGCGAGGGTGCTAAGGGACTCTGGTATTACAATTGATAAAGTTGAAGAGGTTCTTTATAAATTTACCGGCAAGAAACCCGAAGCTACAAAGCTCCAAACAAATACTCCGACTCTTGATCAGTTTTCAAGAGACCTTACACAGCTCGCCCGTGAAGGCAAGCTTGATCCCGTAATCGGACGTGACAATATTATAGAAAGAGTCATCAGAATCCTTTCGAGGCGCACAAAAAACAATCCCGTTCTCATCGGTGAACCCGGTGTGGGTAAAACAGCTATTGTTGAGGGAATTGCCCAGAGGATTGCCCAAGGGAATGTGCCCGAGATTCTTCAGAACAAACGCCTGGTTCAGCTTGATCTTGCAGCCGTAGTTGCCGGAACCAAGTATCGCGGTGAATTTGAGGAGCGTCTGAAGAAGATTATTGACGAAATTGTTGGAAATTCTGACAGGCTAATTCTTTTCATAGATGAGCTTCATACTCTTGTTGGTGCGGGAGCTGCTGAAGGCGCCATTGATGCTGGAAACATGCTCAAGCCCTACCTTGCCAGAGGAGAGTTGCACGTGATCGGCGCAACAACACTAAATGAGTACAAAAAGTACATTGAGAAAGACCCTGCTTTGGAAAGAAGATTTCAACCGGTAATGGTGCCGGAGCCAACTGTTGAAGAAGCAATTGAAATATTGCGCGGCTTGAGGGATAAGTTTGAAGCTCACCATAGAGTAAAGATCACTGACGAGGCTATTGTAAGTGCTGTCGTGCTTTCTGATCGCTACATCCAGGATCGCTACCTGCCAGACAAAGCTATTGATCTTCTTGACGAGGCATGTTCGAAAGTACGCCTGAGAACAATGGCTCAACCTGCAGATCTGAAGAAACTCGAAGAAGAAATAAAACACCTCGAAGAAGAGAAGGATGCAGCGGTTAGAGCACAGGAATTCGAAAAAGCTGCCGAACTCAGGGACAAAATTAAGGAACTTAAAGAAAAACTTGGAAAAATGAAAACGGAATGGATCGACAGTCAGGGTGCTGGTTATGGCGTGGTTACTGCTGAGGACATTGCTGAAGTTATTTCGGAAGCTACCGGAATTCCTGCCAGAAAACTGGTGGTTGAGGAAATGCAGAAATATTTGAAAATGGAAGAAGCTCTCCATCAGAGAGTTGTGGGTCAGGACGAAGCTATTAAGGCAGTCTCTGAGGCTGTCAGAAGAGCAATGGCTGGCCTTAAAGATCCAAACAGGCCTATCGGTTCGTTCCTCTTTTTAGGTCCAACTGGAGTTGGGAAAACCGAACTTGCCAGAGCTCTTGCAGAATTTCTTTTTGGAGATGAGGATGCTGTCATAAGGCTTGATATGAGTGAATACATGGAAAAGCATTCGGTTTCAAGACTTATCGGTTCTCCACCGGGCTATGTTGGCTATGAAGAAGGCGGTCAGCTAACTGAAGCCGTCAGAAGAAGACCTTATTCTGTGATACTTTTTGATGAGATTGAGAAGGCACACCCTGACGTCTTTAATATCCTGCTTCAGATTCTCGATGATGGTAGGCTGACTGATGCTCAGGGTAGAACGGTTGATTTTAAAAATACCATCATCATAATGACTTCAAACATTGGTAGCCAGTTCATCCAGGAGTACGCAAAACTTGAGCAGAAGGATCCTCAGGCGTATGAAAGAATGAAAGAGCAGGTTCTGAATGTTGTTAAGAGTTATTTCAGGCCTGAGCTTTTGAACCGAATTGATGAAATAGTTGTCTTCCACTCGTTGACCGAGGAGCATCTCAAAGAAATTGTTGAGCTTTTGCTTGAAAAAGTAAGGAGAAAGTTGCGCGGCCTTGGCATGGAACTTGAGGTTACGGAAAATGCCAGGAAAGCACTTGTGGAGGAAGGTTACGATCCGCAGTACGGAGCCAGACCACTGCGCCGGGTTATTCAGAAGCGGATTGAAAACGAGATTTCAAGGCTGATTCTCAGTCAGGAATTCGGCGAAGGGGATACAATTATCGTTGATTATGAAAACGGTCAGTTTACCTTTAAGAAGAAGACCAGGCGTACAAGGAAGAAGGAAAAGCAAGCTGACAAGTAATTCCTGCCTGGCCCCTTTTGAAGGGGTCAGGTTTTATCAGGGAGGTAAGTTATGACTGTAATTGACCTTATCTGGCTTTTTTTCCTTATTTCAGCAATTTCTCCTTTGTTCAAACAACGCCTGCTTGAGGCTCAAAGATTGCGCATCCTAAGGGCTATCGAAACGAAAAGAAACTCGCGCGTCATTGCTCTCATACATCGTCAGGAAACCCTCAATCTGTTTGGTTTGCCGATTTTCAGGTACATTTCAATTGAAGATAGCGAGGAAATTTTAAGGGCCATCAGGATGACGCCAAAGGACATGCCGATTGACCTTATCCTTCATACTCCTGGGGGTTTGGTGCTTGCCTCAGCTCAGATCGCTTTAGCCCTGAGCAGACACCCTGCGAAGGTAACCGTTTTTGTACCGCACTATGCAATGAGCGGAGGAACGCTGATAGCTCTTGCTGCCGATGAGATTGTGATGGATCCAAATGCAGTTCTCGGACCTGTAGACCCTCAGCTTGGTGAGTATCCGGCGCCGTCAATTTTAAATGCCATCAAAAAGAAATCGATTGATGAGTTAGACGATAAAACACTAATTCTGGGCGATATAGCAGAGAAGGCAATTAACCAGGTGTTTAATTTCGTGAAAAATCTGATAATAGACAAGTATGGCGAAGAAAGAGCTGAAGAAATAGCACGTGTTCTTACGGAAGGTAGGTTTACCCATGATTACCCCATAACTGCCGAAGAAGCCAGGAAGCTTGGTCTTAACATATCAACAGAACTGCCTGAAGAGATCTATGTGCTAATGCAGCTGTATCCCCAGGCGCAGGGAGTAAGACCTTCCGTACAGTATGTGCCCCTTCCTTACCAGCCACCTAGAAGCAGAAACAGTTCTAGCGATTAGAGCTTTCCTCTTCTTTTTCCTTCTTATGAGCTTCTATGATTTTTGCCTGAAGCTCCTGAGGCACCTCATCGTAATGAGAAAATTCCATGGTAAAGCTTCCTTCTCCATGGGTGATAGACCTCAGTTCTGTTGCATAATGTAAGAGTTCAGCAAGTGGAATCAGAGCCTTAATAACCTCGTATTTGCCCTTCATTTCAGTACCAAGAATACGACCACGTTTGGCTGATACCTGTCCCATAACGTCGCCCATGTATTTTTCAGGAACTGTAATTTCCACCTTCATAATTGGTTCAAGAATGGTAGGATTTGCTTGCTGGGCAGCGTTTTTAAATCCCATGGAACCTGCAATTTTGAAAGCCATATCAGAAGAGTCAACAGGGTGATGGGAGCCGTCATAGAGAGTAACCCTTACGTCAACGACCGGGAAGCCTGCCAGAATACCCTGTTCCATGGCTTCACGAACACCCTTTTCAACTGCAGGTATGTAGTTTTTGGGGACAACACCTCCGACAATCTGATCTACGAATTCAAATCCCTGTCCTCTTGGAAGAGGTTCAAGTTTGAGCCAGACATCGCCATACTGTCCGCGTCCGCCAGACTGACGTTTATATTTGCCCTGGGCGGAAGCTACCTTTTTAATTGTTTCGCGATAGGGTACCTTGGGTTCGGTTACCGTAGCCTCGACGCCGAATTTGCGCTTCATTATTTCAAGCATAATGTCTATCTGCAGATCACCTAGGCCTGAGACGATTATCTGCTTGCTTTCAGGATCGCGGGTAACCTTTATGGTGACATCTTCTTCGGCCAATTTTTGTAGCGACGAAGACAGTTTTTCTTCATCTCCTTTTGACTTCGGCTCAACTGCAACTGAGTATACGGCTTCTGGCAGTTTTGGGGGTTGAATTTGAAAACTGACTTTTTCAGAGCAAAGCGTGTGACTGGTTAAGGTTTCAGCAAGTTTTGGTATGACACCAATGTCGCCAAAGGGTATTTCAGCAACTTCGTGCTGATCTTTTCCTGTTACCTCATAAAGGTGCCCGATTCTCTCTTTTCTTCCGGTGACAGAGTTTAGAAGCTGGGTATTAGGCTTAATGCTTCCAGAAAATACTCTAACAAAGGAAAGGCGTCCCACATAAGGGTCAGCCGTTGTTTTAAATACGTAAGCAATGGTTTCTTTATCAGGACCAACTTCAACTGTTTTCTTTGCGTCTTTTTCAACAACCTCCAGGGTGGTTCTTTCGTCCGCACGCGGAAAGAATTCGATAATCTCATTTAAAAGAGCAAGCAGACCGCAAAGTTGCCTGGCAGAACCACCAAATACAGGTATGACTTCGCCTTTTTTAAATCCCTGGTGAAAAGCATAGATTAGCTCTCCCTGAGTAAGTTCGCCGCTTTCAAGGTATTTTTCAAGAATAGCGTCGTCTCCTTCAGCAGCTGAGTCCAGCAGGATTTCACGATACCTTTCCGCCTCTGGCATCATATCTTCAGGTATTGAACCTTCCTGGAGTTTGCCATCCACAACCCTGTAGGCTTTCATGTTCATAATGTTTACAACACCCTCGAGGTTTTCACCTTTGCCAATAGGTAGCGTTATAGGTGCAAAGTGGACGTTAGGGTAGAAATCCTGTAGGTTCTTTAATGCTTCATAAAAATCTGTATCCTGTTTATCTAATTTATTAATAAAGAATGCCTTCGGTAAGTGTTCAGCAAGCTGGAAAATCTTATCAGTTTGAACCTGAACACCTGTTGCAGCGTCGACTACTATAAGGCAGGCATCAGAGACACTAAGGGCTGATATAACTTCACCTAGAAAATCTGCATACCCCGGTGTATCGATAAAGTTTACCTTATGACCCTGATATTTTACAGGTGCAAGGCTCAATCGAATTGATACTTTTCTTGCCTGTTCCTCGGGTTCGAAGTCAAGGAGAGAAGTACCGTTTTCGGGTTGCCCGAATCGATTGTTAGCGCCGGTTAAATAAAGGAGGCCATCGAGGAGGGTGGTCTTGCCGCAGGACGAGTGGCCGGCAACCACTACGTTGCGGATTTTTTCAGCAGGGTAGTTCAATTTGCATCACTCCCTTTGAATGGCAATCATAAAAAGAATTATAATAGTTTTGAGCTTTGATCAAATTTTTTTCAGAGGTGAAGTTAAATGAAGATTGATGATCTCGGTAAAAAGATGTTTTACTTTGGTTTGGGTCTTGCAGCGGTAACCAAAGAGAGAATTGAAGAATTTGTTAACGACCTTGTCAAGACGGGGGAAGTAAAGCAGCAGGAGATAGGCTCTTTAAAAGAGAAGCTTCTTGCAAAGGCCGAAGAGGAAAAAAAGGAGCTGTTGAACATAATCAGGACTCAGGTCAAAGCCGTTGCGGACGAACTGGGGTTTGTTACTAGGGATGAAATTGATAAGTTAAAAAAGCAGCTAAGGAAACTTGAAAAAGAGCTTAAAGGGGAAAGCTCTCAAAAATAACGGTAGTTGTCTGGATAAATTAAAGACTTTCTTTTTCTTTTCGGAAAGATAAAAATAAGAAACAAACCAGCTAAAAATCCTCCAAGGTGCGCCAGATAGGCGATACCTGTTTCTATACCTGCAAGTGAGCCAAGTGAATTAAAGAACTGAATGATAAACCAAACAAGAATTACAAGATAGGCAGGCAGTTCTTCAAAGCTAATAAAATAAAAGAAAATCACCATTGTTAGAATTCTTGCGCCGGGGAAAAGAATGAGATAAGCTCCAAGGGTTCCGGAAATAGCACCGGAAGCTCCTATCATCGGAGTGGTGGAAGATGGGTTTGCAAGACCCTGAAGCAGGGCAGCAGAGATTCCGCAGATTAAATAAAAAACTAAAAAATTCAACGGTCCAAGCCTGTCTTCAATGTTGTTTCCGAAAATCCAGAGATAGAGCATGTTGCCGGCAATGTGAAAAAAACCGCCATGAATAAACATGGAGGTGAAAATGGGCAAAATTTTGTCCAGAAGACCTGTTTCAGGCGAAAAAAATCTGGCAGGAATAAACCCGTAGGTGTTAACAAAGGCATCCAGTTCAGCAGGTGACAGGCTTAATTCTTTTAGAAAAACAAGCACGCAAGCGGCAATGAGTGAAAGGGTCATAATGGGTATTCTTTCAGTGGGATTGACATCTCTTAAAGGTATCATGGTTGGGTTAAAATAATAACTTAACAAGGAAAGGAGGACAAGAATGAATGCAATATGGGTAGTTCTTGGAGTAGTTTTATTTTTGGTGTTTTATGTAATTGTCTCCTACAACAGGCTTATAAGTTTACGCAACCAGCTGAAAAATGCCTGGCATCAAATTGATGTCCAGCTCAGACGCAGGTACGATTTGATTCCTAACCTTGTAGAGACGGTTAAGGGGTATGCCGCACACGAAAAGGAGCTGTTTGCTAAAGTAGCAGAGGCAAGAGCAGCAGCTATAAATGCCGGCACGGTAAAGGAACAGGCTGAGGCAGAAAATTTGTTAAGCTCTACACTAAAAACGCTTTTTGCAGTTGCTGAAAACTATCCCGAACTTAAGGCTAGTGAAAATTTCATGATGCTTCAGGAAGAGCTGGCTGCAACGGAGAACAAAATAGCTTACACGCGTCAGTTTTACAATGATGCTGTTATGCGCTATAATACTCTTATCCAGTCTTTTCCAACCAATATCATTGCTCGTTTGTTTAACTTTACCCCTGAAGATTACTTTGAGGTTGAAACAGAATCAAGGGAGCCTGTTAAGGTAAAATTTTAAAAAATGCAAGCAAGGCTCAATGTTTATGATGAAATTGCAAAAAACAAGCGGCGCAGCTTCCTCCTGATGTTCATGTTTGTTGTTCTTTTGACCCTGTTTGGTTATGCTGTGGACACCCTGTTTAGAGCTTCGGGAAGCGTAACGTTTACCGTTTTTGTGGCTGCTTTAGTCTGGACAATTATCAGTTATTTCTTTTCGTCTTCGATAGTGCTTGCTTTAAACGGTGCCACAAAAGCTGACCCTGAAAGATACCGCTATTTGATTAATGTTGTTGAGGGGCTTTCTATAGCTGCCGGACTGCCTGCCCCGCCAGAGGTTTATATAATAGAAACGCCTGCGATGAATGCTTTTGCGACCGGAAAAAGCCCGAGAAAAAGCTATGTTGCTTTTACAACAGGACTCTTGGAGAAACTTGACCGTGAAGAAATAGAGGGGGTTGCTGCTCACGAAATTGCTCACATTGCCAATAATGATATAAGAGTACAAACGATCGCAGCTTTAATAGCAGGTTTTTTTGTGATTCTTGCTGACATGGCTTACAGGCTTTTTTTCTGGTCAGGTTATGGCATAGGCGATAGGGATAGGGAAAGAAGCAACGGAGTGGCTTTGCTGGTTTTGTTTTTACTTTCAGTGATTGCTGCCCTCTTTGCTAATTTAATTAAACTGGCGCTTTCCCGTGAAAGGGAATACCTTGCAGACGCAACAGCTGCCCTGCTTACCCGCAACCCCGAAGGACTGGCCAGGGCTCTGGAAAAAATAGCTCTTTATTCACCACCTTTCGAGCAGGTCAGCGCTGCAACTGCTCATCTTTTTATTTTTCCACCTCTAAAAAAAGGGGGCTTGCGAGGTTTTCTGGCCAGCCTTCTTTCAACACACCCGCCTGTTGAGGAAAGGATCAGAAGGTTAAGGAGTCTTTAATGCCCGAACTTCCTGAAGTTGAGCTGGTCACCAGGGATTTACGTGAAAGCCTTGAAGGAAAAAAGTTAACTGCAGTCAGGGTAATTGAGCCTTACTCTGTTGTTTACGAAGGGAAAAGGCTAAATGATAAGGGCCTGGCCGAACGTCTTTTTTGCGAGCACCTGGTCAATCAAAAAGCAGTCAGGATTACAAGAAAGGGAAAGTACATCAGCATTTTTTTCGAGAAAGCAACCCTTGTGGTTCACCTGAAAATGACCGGCTCCCTCATATTTAACGCAAAAAAAAGCTTATTAAAGCCTTATTTAAGGGTAATACTTTCTTTTGAAGATGATGAACTTGGGTTTTATGATATCCGGAAGTTTGGCTATCTGGAGATCACGTCGCACTTTAAAGCCCGGCAAAAGCTTGGCCGCCTTGGGCTTGATGCCCTTAACGAACTTAAAGATGCAGAAGATCTCTTTAAGCTGCTGAGGAGTTCAAGGAAAGAGCTAAAAAAATTCCTGCTGGATCAGCATAAGATTGCAGGCATAGGAAATGCATATGCAGATGAAATACTTTACGAATCCGGCCTTTCGCCCTTTCGCCCGGCCAACAGCCTTAGTAAGCAGGAAGCAATAATTTTGCTTAATTCAATCAAAAGAAAATTAAAACAGGGAATTGCCTCAGGAGGATTAACTATCAGAAATTACGTTAATGCAAGCGGCAGACCCGGAAACTTTCAGGAAAAGCTTATGGTCTATGGAAAGGCCGGTTCAGACTGTAAACGCTGCGGTAAGAGGATTATACGGGTAAAGTTTGGCGGGCGCTCCACTCATTATTGTTCAGGCTGCCAGCGTTAATCTTATTCATAGCGCAGGGCCTCAATGGGGTTCAGGTTAGCAGCCCTGTAAGCAGGATAAAGCCCGAAAAACAAGCCGACAAAAGCTGAAAAGCCAAAAGCAAGCAGGATGCTGGAAAGGCTGATTACAGGCACCCAGTTACCGTAGTATGCAATAAGGTGGGAACCTGCTATTCCGAGGACGATTCCGATGATGCCGCCAAAAAAGCAAAGGATAACTGCTTCAACAAGAAACTGCATGAGTATATCCTTTTTTTTAGCACCCACGGCCTTGCGAATGCCTATTTCACGGGTTCTCTCGGTTACGCTCACGAGCATAATATTCATGATTCCAATCCCACCAACTATAAGGGAAATGCTGGCAATGCCTGCAAGAAGTATGGTTAAGATTGAAGTTATGCTTTCAGCGGTGCTTAAAATGTCCTCCTGCGACATAATCATGTAAAATTTGTCATTATCAGAGCTTATCTTGTATTTCTTCATCAAATATATGTCAATTTCTTCAACCAGCGGCCTGACCACTGCCTCGCTTTCGGCTTCAATGGAGATAAGATCAATCTGGTCGTTTCCAGTTATACGAAGTTCTGCAGTAGAAAAAGGAATGATACAGCTATCATCAAGACTGATTCCCATTCCCTGGCCGCCCTTAGACTCAAGAACTCCAACAACGGTGAAGGGGAAATTGCCAATTCTGATTATTTTTCCTAAGGGGTTTTCAGAACCAAAAAGGTTTTTAGCAAGGTTAAACCCGATAACGGCAACCCGGTTGGCAGCAGCAATATCGGCATCGTTAATAAATCTACCTATTAAAGGGTGGGCACTGCGTACTTCTTCAAACTCAGGATAGGTGGCTGTGATCTGGGCATTTTCGGAGGATGAACCGTACCAGATATTGAGATTGAGGTTGATTTGAGGCACAGCTCTTTTAACATAAGGCAGCTTTTTCAGGTATTCTAAATCTCCTCTGGTTAAAGATCTGTTAGTGGCTGCAGTTGGGCGGCTGTACAGAAAGACAACGTTTGAACCGAGGCTCTTTATGTTTTCGGTTACTGCGTAAGATGCTGAATTGCCAATTGAAATCATTATTACCACAGAGGCAACACCAATTACTATACCTAAGATAGTTAAAAAGCTTCTGAGCTTGTTGGCAAAAAGGCTTCTTACTGCTGTGTTTAGTATGAGGAAGTATTTCATCGCTCGGCATTCACCAGGCTCTTATCAATGATTTCAATGGATTCAACAAGTCCGTCCTTTAAGTGAATTATGCGGCTGGCGTATTCAGCTATGTAGCGTTCGTGAGTTACGAGGATAACGGTTATCCCCTCGCTGTTTAGCTCCTTAAAAATTTCCATTATTTCTTTACCGGTAGCAGTATCAAGCGATCCGGTTGGCTCATCAGCTAAAATTAAAGATGGTTTGTTTATTAAAGCCCTTGCAATAGCAACACGCTGCTGCTGCCCACCGGAAAGCTGATTGGGAAACTTATGTGCCTGATCTTTAAGGCCCATTCTTTCAAGGAGTTCGTAAGCGAGTTTAATATCAGGTCTTTTGCCTGAATAAATCTGCGGCAAAAGGACATTTTCAAGTGAGGTAGTTCTTTGAAGCAGGTTAAACTGTTGAAAAACGAATCCTATTTCCCTGTTTCTTATTTCGGCCAGTTCGTTTTCGGAGAGGGCTGCAGTATTGCGTCCGTTAAATAAATAGACGCCTGATGATGGTTTGTCAAGGCAGCCTATAATATTCATCAAAGTTGATTTGCCTGATCCGGATGGCCCCATGATGGAAACAAATTCCCCGTGTCTTACTTTTAAGCTAACACCACGCAGTGCAGGAGTTATAAGCGAGTCAGTTCCATATGATTTGGTTAAATTTTCAAGCTCAATCAGGTATTTGCTCATCGAGATCTCTGTCCGGCTCCAGGGCGAAACATCATTCCAGACTCTCTGGATGGCTGGCTGCCTGCAGGAGTTCTGCCTGACGTGGCAGTTAAGAGGATTTCGGATATGTTAGCAACAATTCGGTCTCCTGATGTCAGGCCGGAAAGAACGATTACAAAATTGTTATCGCTTGTTCCGGTTTTTATTTGCTGCTGGCGAAAACCACCTTTTTTGTCAGGCACATAAACATAGGGGACTCCATTAATGTATCTTACCGCTTCGACCGGTACAATCAGCCCTCTTTCAGGCTCAAGCTTAATTTTCAGAGTAGCTGAAAGCCCCGGAACGATGACTTTATCTGTTCGGTCCAGAATTATCTTTACCTTATAGGAAAGAACACTCGCATCAGATTGGGCTGGAAACAATGAAACCTCTTCAACCTGGCCAGAGAGCTTTATGTCCGGATACGCATCAAGAGCCCCCTCGACTTCAAGCCCTTTTTTGATTTTAGCTATATCTAACTGGTCAACATTTGCCTCAACGTAGCAGCGGTAATCTTTTGGTGCAATAATAATTCCCTGGTTTGTGCCTGAAACGCCGCCTTGCTGAAGAGATCCTGAAGATGATGCCAGAGATGAAATACCTGCTGAACCCTGTATATTTTCGCCAGCGCGGTAACCAACAAAAAGAACAATTCCATCAAATGGCGCCCTCAGACTGGTAAGATCAGCCTGCCTGTTTAAGCTTTCAAGGGAATCCTGAGCCTGTTTGAGCTGAATGTAAGCCATCTGTTCGTCGTAGGATGACCTTTTTTTAAAGCTCTCGTAGCTCAAAAGCTGCTGTTCGTAATTATATTGTGCCTGATCAAGCTGACTTTTAAGCTGTTCTACGGTATTTTCTAGCTGGTTGATCTGCTGAGAAAGATCTATTGAAGGATCAAGATTATAGCTTTTTTTAAGCTCATCAAGTTCTTTTAGAGCGTCTTCATACTGGCCTTTTAAATTCTGATATTGTTTAAATGCCTGATCAAGCTGACTTTTAAGCTGCTTTAACTGGTATTCGTTGGTCGTTTTTGTCTGCTGATAACGATATCTTGCAGATTCCAGATTTAGCTTTGCTGTTTTAAGCTGGTCGTTTAAGCTGTCGCTTTCGATGGTTGCTACTACCTGGCCTTCTTTAACTTCATCGCCAGGTTTTACTTCTACGCTGGCCACTTTCCCCTGGAGCTCAAATTCCAGATTTTTGTACCCATCCGGGAAAACATTGCCTGTTACAAGCAGATAGGGATTAACTTGGCCTATTTTTACGGTATAGAGTTCAGGAGAGGGTGCCTGTCTGGCAGGTTTTAAGTAAAAGTAAACTCCGGCAGCTGCAGCCAGAATGAAGGCTGTAATAGTAAAAATTCTTTTAACAGAAGTATTCATGTCAAATCTCCATTTTAAATAATGATTGACGAAAAAAGCATAAACTTATATTTTTTAAATTGCGACGAATTTTCGGTGAAATTTTGTTGAAAAAACTCTAAACCCGGTTGAGCGGTGTATATTCCATTCCAAAACTTTGAGCCACTGCCGGATGAGTCAGGTGACCATAAGCGAGGTTTACCCCTTTAGCGAGAGACGGGTTTTCAAGGGTGGCTCTTTTCCAGCCTTTAGCAGCAAGTTCGCTCACATAGTCAATGGTTACCATTGAAAGAGCGCGAGTTGAGGTCCTGGGGACAGCACCTGGCATATTGGAAACGCAGTAATGAATTATGCCGTCAACTTCATATACGGGATCGTTATGGGTAGTAGGCTTTGAGGTTTCAGCTGCGCCCCCCTGATCAATGCTTACATCAACAATTACACTACCGGGCTTCATTAGTTTAAGCATTTCGCGTGTAATGATTGTTGGTGCCTTGGCGCCCGGGCTTAGAACTGCCAGAATAACTATGTCCGAGTACTTTAATGCCTGGCGTAGGTTCTGTGGGTCTGATGACATGGTGGTAAAGTTGGCACCACGGAAGATGTCGTGCGCATATCTCAACCTGGAAGGATCTTTGTCAATGGCAGTAACTCTTGCTCCAAGTCCGAGGGCAATTCTTATAGCATTAACACCTACGTTGCCAACGCCAACAACTGTTACCTGTGCTTCTGGAACCCCGGGAACACCACAGATCAACACACCTCTTTTGCCGTGCGGTCTCATTAAAAATTGATTACCAACCATTGGAGCCATTCTGCCAGCAATCTCGCTCATTGGGGCGAGCAGTGGAAGCTGTCTGTCTTCTGTTTCAACTGTTTCGTAAGCAATCCCCACTATTCCGGTTTTTAGCAAAGCTTCTGTAAGATCACGGCTTGCAGCCAGATGAAGGTAGGTAAACAGAATCTGGCCTTCTTTTAACAAAGGATACTCTTCTGGAAGCGGCTCTTTTACCTTGACAATCATTTCTGCCACATCAAAAACATCTTCATGTTTTTTCAGGATAACTGCTCCGGCAGCAGAATATTCTTCATCAGAATATCCTGCACCGGTTCCGGCTGACTTTTCAACATAAACCTGGTGCCCTTCAGCTACAAGGCGCTGCACGGCTCCCGGTGTCAGGGCAACTCTTTCTTCATTTGGTTTTATTTCCCTGGGGATTCCTATTTTCATTATTTCAGCTCCTTTCAAGGGGCTTTTCAAATATTGATTTTAAACTATCTGATTTATTTCGCGAGGAAAATTTAAATTCATAGAACTTTCATTTTTCTCTAACCGCAAATTCATTTACAAGAACTATTGTGGTAACTGAAAAAAGGAGAGATGAAAAATAAAATTGCTTTACTTTTGATTGCAGCATTGTTAATTGCCGTATTTTCCATTTCGGCAGCCAGTTTTGCTCGCGGTTACAATAACCTGCAGTCTACGGAAGCTCCAGCGGCTGCAAGCGATGAGGTTGAAAACGACTGCTCGGGAGCCTGCTCTGGTATGCAGGGCAGAGGTCACCGTCTTGACGACTGGGCAGCTGCTTTGAATCTATCAGTTGATGAGCTTGCTTCACTCAATCAGCAGGGAAAGACCATTGCTGAAATTGCGGCTGAGAAGGGTATTAGCCTTGAGGAAGCGGTAGATAAAATCCTTTCCCGTGACAGGGCTTACCTTGATGAACTTGTGAAGTCAGGAAAGCTTACCCAGGAACAGGCAGGAAGCATCTTGAGTTTTAGAAAGGAAAGGCTTCTGGAGAGAGCCGGGACAAACGGCCGACCTACATGGGCAGGCAAGGGTAGAGCCGGTAACGGTGCTTGTGAAGGAAGCGCTGGATGCAGTGGAAACTGCTTTAACGAGGGCAGCAACTAATGTCCTCTTTAGGTTAAAATAGATGCAAATGATGCCAGCCGCCCTTTTTAAAGGCGGCTGGCAATTCATCGTGGAAGGAAAAATGGGCAGGAAAATTCTTTTTATAGAAGATGAAGAAGCTCTTCATGAGGTAGTTAAGGCCTACCTTGAAAAAGAAGGCTTTGAGGCAGTATCAGTTTATTCCGGAAGCGACGCGCTTGATCTTATTAAAAAAGAAATTGATGCTTATCAGGCTGTCATTCTTGATATTATGCTTCCTGGCATAGGCGGAATCGAACTTTTAAAAGAAATAAGAACACGGAGCGATATACCTGTTATCATGCTTACAGCACTTGGCGATGAAGTGGACAGACTGCTCGGGCTTGAGCTGGGCGCAGACGATTACATAGTTAAACCCTTTTCTCCCAGGGAGCTTGTCGCAAGAATTAAAGCGGTGCTCAGGCGAAGCGAGCGTTCGTCTTTTAAAGAAGGGGAAAAGGAAATTCACCGGGGCCCTTTTGTTTTCGACCGGGAAGCGATGCAGGTCATTTACGATGGAAAACCCATTCCTTTTACGGCATCTGAAATAAAGATTGCCTTTAAAATGGCTGAAAATCCTAAAAGGGTTTATTCCAGAGGTGAGCTGATCGACCTTATTTCAGATGGTTATGAGGTTGATGAAAGGGTTATTGATGCACATGTAAAAAACATGCGGCGCAAACTTGAAGAAGCCGGTGCTCCTGATTTTATTCAGACCGTCCGAGGGTTTGGATATTCATTTAACAGAAAACTATTGGATCAATGAAATTTTTAAGGTCGCTTTCCTTTCAGCTTGCCATATCTTTTGTTTTGATTCTTTCACTAGTGCTGGCTTTTGCTCTGGGAGTATCTGCTCTTGTTTTTAAGGGCAACCTGAGCAGTTATTTTCGGGCATCTCCTTTTAGCATAGCTGAATCTGTTGCTAAAGAACTTGCCGACGATCTTGCCAGGGACCTTTCTTACAGCGAACTGGCTGCAAAGCTTGAAGAATTGTCCTTACGCTATGGAGCAGAAATCATTGTTTATGATCCTAACGGCGTGCCAATTGCTACCAGCGGATTGAGCAAGAGCTCCTGTGAAACACCCTGGTGCTCGGGCCCGATGGGGGGAAGAGAGTCAAGGACTGTGGCCGTGCCAATTTATCAGGATAACCGGATGTTAGGCTTTGTAGGAGTTGTAGTAAACCGTGAAACATCAATTATTGGAGCCGTAAAAAAGTTTGAACAGAGCATGCTCATGTCCTTTATTTTGGTTGGAGCAATGGTGCTTGCTCTTTCACTTTTTGTGGCTTATTTTGTTTCCCGGCGAATTGCCCGTCCTCTGGTTAATGCTTCAGAAGCAGCGCTTTCTCTTGCTGAAGGTAACTACGATATAAGGATGGATACGTTTGGAATTCTTGAGATTGACCGGCTGAGCTCTGCCCTTAACCTCCTTGCAGCCAGGCTTAAACAAATTGAGGAAAGAAGGCTTGAGCTTGCGGCTGATATTGTGCACGAGTTTAAAACTCCATTGAGCGTTTTAAAAGCTAACATAGAAGGTATCAAAGATGGAGTAATTGAAGCCAGTCCCCAGCATCTTGCCAGGCTGTCTGAAGAGGTAGACAGGCTTTCGCGCCTTATCGATGAGCTTAAAACAATTCAAATGCTTGATGAAAAACAGCTTATGCCAGCCCTTGAGCAGCTTGACCTTAAAGAGTTTGTGAGCCAGATGACTGACCTTTATAAGCCTATGGCAGATGAAAAGAAAATCAGCGTTATTAAGGATTTAAAAGAAGTTTCTTGCCTGGCCGACCCGGGTTATCTGCAGAGAGTTTTTAGCAATCTGTTTATCAATGCTGTATCCTATACTGACGAGGGAGGGGAAATCCGTATCCGCACTTTCAAAGAGAGAGAAAGTGCATGTTTTGAGATTGAGGATACCGGTGCTGGTATTAAAAAGGAAGAACTCCCCTTTGTTTTCGATCGTTTTTACAGGGCAGAAAGTTCGCGTTCCAGGAAAACTGGTGGCAGCGGCCTCGGCCTTTCAATCGTAAAAAAACTTGTTGAGACAATGGGCGGAAAAATATATATTGAATCTGAGCCAGGAAAAGGCACCAGAGTTACTGTTTGCCTTCAGCATGGTTAAATGCATTGACGATTTTGTGGATGGTCTTAATTATTAAATCAATTTCACGGTTTAATTCCTCAGGTGTAAGCCCGGTTTTATAGAGAATGTCATCGAAGCTTTTCCCCAGGATAACGTCAATGAGAATGGAAATTTGTTTCCGGTCAAATTCAAGAAAGAGAGTATCTGTTGAAATTCCAATCTCTTCCAGCTTTTTGATGTTTGAAAGCAGAATTTTAATGACTGCCGGCTGGGCAAACTTTTTGTTTTCGGCCGTTAGGATGATGAGCCTGTAAAGGTCGATCAGGTAGCCAAGGGTTAAAAAAAATTGCACATTGGGAAGCGCATTTGAGAGAATTTCCTCTTCTTTATCTGTCAGAACGATAAAGTTAGTCCGCGGGTTGCTTCGAGCCGTTTTTTGAAGACGGTTAGAACTCCCAAAAATGCTTTTGTCGGCAATGACAAAATCAGGTCCGTTTTTTTTCAATTGCATAAGAAGCTCCTCATAGTAGCGAGCTTCTCCAACAACGATAGTTTCGCCAAAAAGTTCAAGGGCATATCTTAAAGCTTGTTTGTAAATGATTTGTGGATGGCCGATTACCAGCCTTAATTTCATAAATTAACCTCCTTTTTTGCCTTCTTTATCTTAAGAAGATTCTTATCGGCAGCCTCCATTAATTCGCGAGCTGTCATCTCTTCCCGGTATTCCGCAATTCCGCAGGTAACCTTTATTCGGACCCTGTTTTTTGAGCTATTTAACGGAAAGAGCTTTGTTTCAATAATACCTGAAATTCTTTCAGCTACAACTTTTGCTCCTTTTATATCAGTTTCAGGAAGCAAAATGAAAAATTCATCGCCTCCAAAACGCGAAGGTATGTCGACAGCACGTATGGAATCTTTGATTATCATGGCCATATCTCTTAAGATTCTGTCCGCAGTTAAGTGTCCAACTTCTTCATTTATTTTTTTGAAGTCGTCAATGTCCATTGCAACCAGGGAAAGTTTTCTGCCGTAACGCCTTGCGCGTGCAATTTCGTTTGAAAGACGGGAGAGAAAATAACGGTAATTGTAAAGATTTGTCTTATTGTCCCACACTGCCAGCTTTTTGGTCATTGTGTAAAGTTTTGCGTTTGTGATTGCATAAAGAACGGACAGGGCAATGATTCTTAAAAATTCTTTGTCAGCCGGGGTTAAAGATTCAAGTATGGGCGGGGAGGCAATAAATACTGCCAGCTGTTTTTTCTTATGCCATAAAGGAAGTGCTTTGAGGTTGCCTTCATCAGTCAGGATGGGAATCAGTGTTTCTGACCGGGAAAACAGTTTTTCTTTCCAGTTAACAACTTCCTGAATGAGGTGTTCTGCAAGATTCCTTTCGGTTCCTTTTGTGCAGGAAAAAATGAATTTCTTATTGTTAAAGTCATAAACAAGGAAAGTAAAGCTTGAGAATTTGAGGTGCTCATGAATGACATTTACCGCTTTCCGTTCAATTTCTTCCGGGTTCAAAGAGTTATTGATTGATTCAAGAATTTGCTGGAATTTTTCAAAAATGCTGAATACATCAGCAAACTCGAGGCTGGTTTCTTCTGCAACAACCTGTCTTTCCACCCAAATACCACCACTGTTTTCATTTTTTAAATCTTTATTCGGTAAAAACCACAAAGGCTTTAATTTTTTAGGGCTTATGCTAAAATGATACCGACTGGTCGGTCGGTAGCCGTGAAGGTAAATAAAAGGCAGGAGATACTCAACATAGCCTTAAAAATATTTGCTAAAAAGGGGTATTATCAAACTTCAGTTGACGAGATTGCATCAGAAAGCCGCATCTCTAAAGGTGGTTTTTATTTTTACTTTCCTTCTAAAGATGACCTTTTTGTTTCGCTTATTAGAGAGTTTGGAGATGCCCTGGTTAAAAAAGTGGAGGCTGAAATTAAAGGGACCCTTTCACCGAGAGCAAGGCTTGAAGCCATTTTTGATAGGATTTTCTCCCTTTTCGTTCGCTATACTGCTCTGGCACGTTTTTTATTAATAGAGTCTGCCAATGGCAATAAACTTTTTGAAGCAGAAAGACAGAAGGTTTTTGACAGGCTTGAAGGCCTGATTGTTTCCTGTTTAAGAGAGGCTGAGAAAAATGGCGAAATAAGGATGGAATTGCCTCCTGAACTTATTGCCCGCATCTGGGCAGGGGCTGTTTACCAGTTAATAATTACTTCGCTGAGAAAAAAAGATATGCAGATAATTGAAGCACACAGGGATAAAATAAAGGAACAGCTTATTTCAAGCCTATATACACAGGGAGGTCAAAAATGAATAAAAAACTTGTAAGAATTGCCCACAGTCCTGATGCTGATGATGCGTTTATGTTCTATGCGCTTGCCCGGGGAAAAATTACCGAGTCGCGATTTGAGTTTGAGCATATTCTTATGGACATTGAGACGCTAAATCAAAAGGCTCTGGAAGGTTACTATGAAGTAAGCGCAATTTCCTATCACGCTTATCCCTATGTTGCAGACAGGTATGTTTTAATGACATGTGGCGGAAGCATTGGAGAAAATTACGGCCCCGTGGTGGTAGCGCGCAGCAAGCTTTCATCGCTAAAAGGAAAAACGGTGGCCGTTCCTGGAAAACTGACAACAGCAAGGCTGGCTTTGCTGATTTATGAAAGCGATATAAACGAAGTTTTTATGAACTTTGATGAAATTCTGGAGGCAGTAAAAGAAGGGAAAGTCGATGCAGGCTTAATCATTCATGAGGGGCAGTTAACTTACCGGGACGAAGGGCTTGAACTCGTTGCCGACCTTGGCAACTGGTGGAAAGAAGAAACCGGGCTACCACTGCCGCTGGGCGGAAATGTCATCAGGCGGGACATACCTGAAAAGGTTGACATTGCCAGGCTGATAAAAGAAAGCATAGTTTATGCAATAGAGCATGAAGATGAGGCTCTGGATTATGCTTTGAGCTTTGGAAGAGGTCTTTCTAAAGAAAAAGCCAGAGAATTCGTGCGCATGTATGTTAATGAAAGGACCGTTCATCTTGGCAGGGATTCAATGATGGCTGCACAAAAACTTCTTGACGCTGGGTTTAAAAAAGGAATACTGCCAGTTAAAGCTGAGCTTGAATGGATAGAAGTTTAAATTGAAAGGTTTCAGCGTGAGTTTTGAAAATCTTATCGAAAAAAGAATATCTCCTGAAGAAGCAGTAAATATTTTTAATAATGCAGCCGTTCCCGAGCTAGGCTTTTATGCCGATGCTTTTAAGCGACGCCTTTACGGCAGCATGGCTACGTTTATAAAAAACATGCATTTAAATGTTACCAACATCTGTGTCAACAGCTGCAGGTTTTGCAATTTTAAGAAGAAGAAGGGTGAAGCAGGATCCTACGTCTTAAGCATTGACAAAGCTTTAGAACTGGTAGAAGAGGCATCAAAAACCGGCATCAGAGAGGTCCATCTTGTAAATGCCCTTAATCTGGATCTTAAACTTTCTTTTTATGTTTCTCTGGTTCAAAAAATAAAGGAGGCGTTTCCATCGCTTACTGTAAAAGGGCTGACAGCCGTAGAAATAGATTTTCTGGCCCGAATTGAAAAAATTTTACCGGAAGCAGTAGTTGATGCGCTGATAGAAGCTGGAGTTGAACTTTTTCCCGGCGGCGGTGCAGAAATATTTAACCCTGAAATTCGCCGATTGCTGGGAACATCAAAGACTCCTGGAGAAACCTACCTTAAGATTCACGAAATTATTCACAGCAGGGGAATTAAATCAAATGCCACCATGCTTTACGGTCACTTTGAGGCACCGGCTCACATTGTTGAACATCTTCTGGCTTTAAGGGAGCTTCAGGATAGAACGGGCGGATTTTCAGCCTTTATTCCTTTGCGTTTTGTTTCTGATAACACACCGCTTAAGGTGGAACAAAAAGGTGCCAATTATGATTTAAAAATAATTGCCTTTTCAAGGCTTTTTCTTGACAACTTTCCCCATATCAAAGCTTACTGGGTTTCTCTGACGCCTGAAGTTGCCCAGGTAGCTTTAAATTACGGGGCAGACGACCTTGACGGGACGATTTATCGTGAAAACATTATCAGAGCGGCTGGAGCAAAAGTAAAGCCAGGTTTGAGTTCCGAAGAGCTGTCTGGATTGATAAAAGGTGCCAGCTTGACTCCTGTTGAAAGGGACAGCTTTTTTAATAAGGTGAAGGTTAGTGCCTGATCTTGTGATTGGTCACATTAATTTCATCAATGTTATCCCGGTCGATGTAGAGATGGTTAATTCAGACTACCGCAAAAAAAAGGTTCTGGGTGTGCCTTCAGTTCTAAACAGGGCACTGCTTGACGGCAGCGTTGATATTGGTTTTTTTTCTTCTGTATTTTTCCTTAGAAACAAAAAAAGGTTGATGCTTGCAGGCCCTTTTGGAATTGCTTCCCGGTCAAAGGCAATGAGCGTAATCCTGGGGTCGCGGGTCAAGCTTGAAGACTACAATGCAAAGTGCCTTTATCTTTACGAATCACCGGCCTCTGAAACTTCGGTTTTTTTGAACAGGGTAGTCTTAAGGGAGTATTTTAAACTTGATTTTAAGCTGGTAAGACGCGAAGAGGCGCTGGCAGAGCTTTTAATTGGCGATGAGGCGCTGCTGGCAAACTATAAAAAGAGCTTTCCTTTTGTTTATGATATCGGGGAGTACTGGGAAAAGCTGACAGGTTTTCCGGCAGTTTTTGCTGTGCTGGCCACGAGGCCTGAGATAAAAAGCAGAAAAGCTGCCGAACTTGAACAATATCTTGCCGACCTTGACAGGGTGCTTGATCTTTTTGAAAAGGAGCCTGCCAGATTTATAGAGGCTGCCCGTTTAAAAACGAAACTTCCAGAGGCATTTTTAAGAAGTTATTTTGCGTCGCTTAACTACAGGCTTACGGAAAAAGAACTGGGATCTTTAAATAAAATTGAGGAGTTTTTGAAGAATGAATCTGCCTACGAACCTGAAAAAAATAGCTGAAAAGGTCAGGCTGGCAGAACGGATCAGTGAATATGAAGCAACTGTCCTGTTTTACGAAGCACCATTAAGCCTTCTTTCTTTACTTGCCAATCAAATAAAGGAAAGAAGATATGGAGCACTGATAACCTTTATTGTCGACCGAAACATCAATTACACCAACATCTGTGAGGTAAGGTGCAGGTTTTGTGCTTTTAGCCGTAATGAAGACGATCCTGATGCCTATGTGCTGACTGAGGTGGAAGTTCTTGAAAAGGTCAGGGAAGCTGCGGATTTAGGGGCAACACAGGTGATGCTTCAGGGGGGCCTGTATAGAAAAACAGACTTAAATTACATCTTAAGAATCTTTCGGCTGATCAAGGAAAGTTTTCCGGAGGTTACCATTCACAGTTTGACGGCTACTGAAGTTGACTATTTTGCAAAGCTGCATGGGTTGTCGTACAAAGATGTTCTTTCAAAATTAAGGAAGGCAGGCTTAAATTCGTTGCCGGGAGGCGGTGCTGAAATCCTTGTAGACAGAGTTAGAAAAATCATAAGCCCTAAAAAAATATCCAGCTCAAAATGGCTCGAAATTCACCGTACCGCTCATCAGCTCGGCATTTTTTCTACTGCTACCATGGTGATCGGGCACAGAGAAGCATACGAAGACCGTGTCAACCACCTTAAAAAAATCAGAAAACTTCAGGATGAAACTGGTGGGTTTATTTCCTTTATTCCCTGGATTTATCATCCCGGTCATACGCAGCTAGGTGGACAGAAAACAACAGCGGCTGATTATCTAAGAACTCTGGCCATTTCAAGAATATATCTTGATAACATCCCTCATGTACAGGCAAGCTGGTTAACGGTTGGCAAAAAAACGGCCCAGATTGCACTTGAGTTTGGTGCGGATGACCTGGGAAGTATCATGCTGGAGGAAAATGTGGTTAGTTCAACCGGGCATCAGGCTGTACGTATGGCAGTTGATGAAATGATAGCACTGATAAGAAGCGCTGGTAAGCTACCTGCTCAACGTCTGACCGACTTTACCGTTATTAAAACTTTTTAGATCAGCTCAGGAGTTAAAGGTATCTTCTGTAAAGATCGTTGTCTATGCCAGCAACATCCAGGCACTTGCCTACAACAAAGCTGATCATTTCATCTATTGTTTCAGGTTGGTGATAAAAGGCAGGTGAGGCTGGCAGAATTATTGCACCTGCTCGTGCAGCTCTAAGCATGTTTTCAATGTGGATTAAAGAAAGTGGAGTTTCCCTGATTAACAGAACAAGTTTCTTTTTTTCTTTCAGAGCAACGTCGGCTGCTCTGTGTATAAGATGTAATGACGTACCTGAAGCAATGTGTGCTAGGGTTGAAACTGAACAAGGAGCAATGAAGTAATAACCAATGCCGGCGCTGCCGCTTGCAGGGGGAGAATTAAGCTTGTCTGATTCAACATAGCAGATGTTTTTTGAAAAATTTTTAAAGAACCTTGTTAGCAATTCATGGCTGAATTTTTTAATGTTAAGATCAAGCTCTTCAGCCGCAACCAGCTTCCCTGCTTTTGAAAAAGAAAGGTAAACCTCGAAGTCCTTTTTTAAGAGTTCCTGAGTAAGCTTTATTCCGTAAATTGTTCCACTGGCTCCTGTAACGCCCACAAATGCTTTCATTTTGATTAAAGCCTCTTTAAAAGAAATTCAACCAGAGCTCCAGCAAAAATGATAACGCTAAAGTAAGAGTTGCGCTGTAAATAAGAGTTTATCTGTGAAGTTCCCAGATGTCTGAGATACTTTAAATCGTTAAGAAGAAGAAAAAGTACAGCCAGGACAACTAAAGATTTAAACACGAGGGATGTACCTGCAACAAAAGAAAAAAGCAAGATCGAAGCTGCTGCAATAACATGCAGACCAATGGCAACCCTGGCTGAGGTTGCAAGTCCGAATTGTGAGGGAAAAGAGTAAAGCTTGTGCTGTCTGTCAAATTCATAGTCCATAGTAGCATAGTAGATGTCAAAGCCTGAAACCCAGAAAAAAGAGGTTGCATAGAGAAGCAGCGGTAAAAGCGAAAACTGCGGGTTAACAGCTATCCAGCCTGCAAGTGGAGCCAGGCCATGAGTAAGTCCGAGAAAGAAGTGGCACGCCCAGGTAAAACGCTTTGTATATGGGTAAATAACAAACATCAGTACAGGTATCCATGAGAGCTTTAGTGGTAGAGGTCCAAGAAGGTAAGCAGCACATATGTATACAGTCAGAGTTAGAAACAGAAAAGCAAGTGCCTGGGTAATGGTGAACCTGCCTGCAGCCAGGTGCCTTTGTCTGGTGCGCGGGTTCAACCTGTCAATAGAAACATCTACGATACGATTAATAAGCATGCCTGCAGCTCGAGCAGAAGCAGCAGCAAAAGCAATTAAAATAGCCGTACGCAGAGTTAATTGAAAATTAGAGCCGTAAATAGCGCCCACATAAATTAAAGGCAAGGAAAAAAGCGTTTGTTCGTACCTGATTTCTTCAAGAAATAACCGCAGGTGGCTGAATTTATTCAATTCCGTACTCCTTCCATTTTTTATCAACCAGGTCCTTTATTTCCTCAGTCATCACAATATCTTTTGGCCATTTTCTCGGATGGCCCTCTTCTGGCATTTTTCTGGTGGCATCAATACCCAGTTTGCTTCCCCAATAAGGCGTTGGAGATGAGTGATCAAGCACATCAAGCGGTCCCTCGCTGAAGAGCAGGTCGCGTTTAGGGTCAACATTATTGAATACCCTCCAGGCAACTTCGGAATAATCATGCACATTTACATCACTATCGACTACCACAATAAATTTAGAGAACATCATCTGTCCCAGGCTCCATAGGGCATTCATGACTTTAAAAGCCTGCTTGGGATAGGTCTTTTTAATGGACACAATAGCACAGTTGTGGAATACGCCTTCCAGCGGGAGATCAATATCGACCACCTCGGGAAGCACTTGCTTGATAACAGGCAGAAATAACCTTTCGGTGGCTTTGGCAAGGTAGCAGTCTTCCATTGGGGGCTTTCCGACAATGGTTGCGGGATATATGGGGTCTTTGCGATGAGTAATAGCAGTAACGTGAAATACAGGGAAGTAATCTTCGAGAGAGTAGTAGCCAGTATGATCGCCAAAAGGACCTTCAAGCCTTGTTTCGTCGTGCAGCACATAACCTTCAAGGATAATTTCGGCATTTGCCGGCACGAGAAGGTCAACTGTTTTTGCCTTTACAAGCTCGATGGGTCTGTGATTAAGAACTCCTGCAAGCATGTATTCGCTAACATTGTAGGGAAGAGGAGCTGTGGCCGCATATATTAGGGCTGGTTCCCCTCCGAGAGCTACTGCAACTTCGAAAGGTTTGCTTTTGTCTGACTTTAAAAAATTCTGAGCTCCGTCGTGGTGTATGTGCCAGTGCATACCCGTTGTTTTTTCGTCAAACACCTGCATTCTATACATTCCCACATTGTGGGTGCCTGTTTCTGGATCCTTTGTGATAACAAGAGGAAGTGTTATATAACGCCCACCGTTTTCAGGCCAACATTTAAGAATTGGAAATTCATAAAGATTGATGTCTTTGGTCTTCACAACTTGCTGTGAGGGGGCATTTTTTACCACCCTGGGTTTAAAGTGCCTGAACCTAGCAATTTCAGTTAATTTTGCCAGAGCGTCTTTAAGGCTTGTTGGGATAATATCAAGTGCCTGAGGTAAAAAATTTTCGATTTCACTGAAGGAATCAAAGCCAAGTGCCCAGGCGGTTCTTTCGTATGAGCCAAAAAGATTTATGGCTACCGGATAGCGGCTTCCTTTAACGTTTTCAAACAAAAGCGCAGGACCATGCATTTTGCTTACCCGGTCCACAATCTCGGTAATTTCAAGCTCCGGATCCACCTGGGTTGATACCTTTTTTAGCTGTCCCCTAGAGTCAAGAAGGCTTATAAATTCTCTCAAGTCTTTAAAACTCTTAACCAAGCTAATTCCTCCGATACTTTAAAATCTAATCAATTATACCCATTAGGGAGGTGCTTTAACCTATGGAAATTAAAACTGTGCTCTTTAAAAGCGCGGGTCCGCAAAATACCGATTCCGCCCTTAGAATTGCCGCAGAATCTACCAGGCATTTTGATGTTAAAAAAGTCATTGTTGCCAGCACAAGCGGCTCTACGGCAAGGAAAGCATTGGAAATAATCGATAAAAATAAGCTGATTGTAGTTTCTCATGCTTACGGATTTTATGAGTCCAACATTGATGAAATGGAACATGAGGTAAGAAGGCTGTTAAAAGATGAAGGTGTTCCGGTAATTACAGCTGCACATACCTTTGCAGGGTTTGCTAGAGCTGTACGACGGAAGTTTGGCATCTATCTTGTGGAGGATATAGTCGCTGCTGTTTTAAGAACGGTTTCAGAAGGATTTAAAGTTGCCTACGAACTCGTAACTATGGCAACCGATGCCGGACATGTAAATACCGGTGACAGAGTTATTGTTGTGGCGGGGACCGGAGAAGGTGCCGATACTGTGGTGATGATGCGGGCTGCAAATTCACACGACTTTTTCAATGTTAAAGTGGAGGCTGTTCTTGCAAAACCAATTGCCTGAAGGCGTTGACCTTTATATAGAAAAAATCGTTCCCGGTGGTTATGGCATAGCAAGAACTGAAGCAGGTACTTTTTTTGCTCGCTATGTTATACCCGGCGAAACTATCAGGGCGAAAAAATGGGAAAAGAAGAAAGGAGTTTATTTCGTTACGGCTTACGAAATCATACAGCCAAGCCCGATAAGAATAGAGCCTCGCTGTGGCTACTTTACCCTTTGCGGTGGATGTTCCTTTCAAATGGGTAGTTACGATGCGCAAATTGGCTGGAAAAAGCAAATTCTTGTAGATAGTTTTCAGAGGATAGGGTCATTAAGAAGTTTTTCTGAAAATGACATTAAAGAGGTAATTAAAGGTGAAGAGTGGGAGTATCGTTACCGCGCACGTTTTCAAGTAAGAGATGGCGTTACCGGTTTTTTTAAAGCAGGATCAAACATGATTGTAGCCATTAAGGAATGTCCGGTGATGAGAGCATCTATAAACGATGCTTACACCATTGTGGGTGAGTTTATAAACGACAGTGAATCAACCGAATTTATAAGAACGCTTCGTGCTTTTGAGATTAAGGTAAATCTTAATGAAGATGCATGTTCAATAGTTTTTATTGCCGCCTCCGGCAATGGTGCAAAATCTTTTGTCAGCCGGCTTTCACGAAAACTGGAAGAACTGTTTGATACCGTAAGCCTTTACGTTTCTTACTCTAGGACTGAGCTGCCGGGAAAAGGGTACCGCCTTCTTTACGGTGCTGAACGTATTTTTAATCAATATAAGCAGCTCAGCTTTGGGTTTTCTCCTCTTTCTTTTTTTCAGCCAAACTTAAGGCTCGCCATCAAGACATATGAAAAAATCGCAGACATTTTAAAAGAGCGCGAGGGGCGAAAAATTATTGATTTTTACAGCGGTTCCGGTGTGCTTGATCTTTTTCTTGCAGATGACTTTGAGGTACTCGGTATTGAAGTTAATCCATACAGTCATGAAGACGCGATTCAAAATGCGTTTATCAACGAGAAAAAGATCGAATTTCTTAATCTTGACGTTTCGTTAATTGAAAATATTGAAGCAGCTGACACTGTTGTTTTGAACCCGCCGCGTGCTGGAGTTGCAGGTAACCTGATTAAGGCAATTGGGGTGCA